>Ga0308410_1000047_pt1 | contig 44937 bp, 27 predicted proteins | sample HotsprOSTMatCore_FD_203467 | JGI IMG/M metagenome (GOLD analysis project Ga0308410, IMG submission 203467) | Hot spring phototrophic mat microbial communities from Octopus Spring, Yellowstone National Park, Wyoming, United States -... | ecosystem: Environmental > Aquatic > Thermal springs > Hot...
GCAGGGGTCGCCAAGGGCGGCGCTGATGTCATCCACATTTCTGGACATTCGGGGGGCACCGGCGCATCGCCGCTCTCGTCGATCAAAAATGCTGGCATCAACTGGGAAATCGGGCTTGCCGAAACCCAGCAGACGCTCGTGCTCAATGGGTTGCGCGGGCGGGTGCGGCTGCGCGTCGATGGCGGGTTCAAGACCGGGCGCGACGTTGTGCTCGCGGCGCTGCTCGGCGCGGACGAGTTCTCGTTTGGCACGGCGGCGCTTATCGCCGAAGGGTGTGTGATGGCGCGCACCTGCCACACGAACAACTGTCCGGTCGGCGTCGCCACCCAGCGCTCCGATCTGCGCGCGAAGTTTCCCGGTAAGCCGGAGGATGTCGTCCACTTCTTCCGTCACATGGCGCAGGAAGTGCGCGAAGTCCTTGCGTCGATCGGCGCGCGTTCGCTCGATGATATCATTGGGCGCACCGACCTGCTGCGCCAGGTTGCGCGCAGTCATGCCGGCGCCGATACGCTCAACCTGGCGCCGCTGCTGGCGCGCTTCGACCGACCCGGCGATCCGATCTGCAATGTGCAGCCGTGGAACGGGTTGATCCAGGTCGGCAATTTGAACCGGCGGTTGCTCGATGATGCATCGCGTGCGCTCGATCATCAGTTGCACGTCGAACTGCACTACCCGATCACCAATGTGGATCGCACCGTGGGCGCGACGCTATCGGGCGAAATCGGACGGCGGTTCGGCGAGGCGGGGCTGCCGGAAGGGATGATTACCGTCAGCTTCCGCGGCAGCGCAGGGCAGAGTTTTGGCGCCTTCCTGTCGTCTGGCGTCCGCATGCTGATCGACGGCGAATGCAATGACTACGTCGGGAAAGGAATGGCAGGTGGCGAGATTGTTGTACGCCCATTGCCGCAGGCGCGCTACCCGTGGCACGAAAGCACGATTATCGGCAACACCTGTCTCTACGGCGCCACCGGGGGCACGCTCTTCGCTGCCGGTCGCGCTGGCGAGCGCTTCGCCGTCCGCAACTCCGGTGCAGTGGCGGTGGTCGAGGGGGTCGGCGACCACGGGTGCGAGTATATGACCGGCGGCGTCGTGCTGATCATCGGTCCGACCGGGCGCAACTTCGCGGCTGGCATGACCGGCGGCATTGCCTATGTCTACGACGAGAGCGGCGCATTTCCGTCGCGCTGCAACACCGAAATGGCGACGCTTAGTATGCTCGACCCGGCGGACGAGGACAATGTGCGCGCGTTGCTGGTGCGTCACGTTGAACTGACCGGCAGCCCGCATGCTGCGTTGCTGCTGGAGCGCTGGGAAGTGGCGCGCGGCGCGTTCTGGCGTGTTCAGCCGCGCGGATTGGAGACGGTGCGCCTGCCAAAGGCGCTGTTGCGCGTGCGCGAACGCACCCTTGGCGTGCATCGGTAGCCGTCAGACCAGGAAACGAGAAGAGGCGCGGGCGCCGCGCCTCTTTTTCGTTGATGGACAGCGAGGCATTCAGGCGGGCTGACGCGCAACATACCTGCTCCGCCTCACCCACGCCCCACGGTGATGGAGATTGAGCACTTAATCGGTCAGGCGACACGCAGCGCTGCGTCGGTTGCCACGCCAGTCATACGCTGCTCCCGGTGCCGGCATCCGATGAGGAGGCCCGCTGAAGCAACCTGGCGCCAGAGGTGACGATTCGAGTCTCCTCCGCGCTCGCTCCGCGCTATGTGGGCGGTCTGACGGCGCCGGTTGGAAGCGGTGGCGGCGTTGGGGTATCGGTTGGTGGGAAGTCGGTTGGCGTCGGCAACAGTAGCGACAATATCATCAGCGAGGCGACAAGGGTCATATGTTTTTGCCATCGCCTGTGTCCCAAAGACAGAGGGCGCCATCATGCCCAACGGATGCGAGAAGCGTGCTATCTGGAACAAACACCGCATCGCTTACGAACCCGGCATGCCCCACAAACGACTGCGACAACTGCAACTCACTATCAATCCTGCACCAGAGAGTGATTGTGGCATCGTCTATCAGCGCGATCCTTTGCCCCGCCGGATCCCATATTCCTCGCAACGCCATGGCAGGCAAGGTCATCCAGTGGTCATGGTCGATGGACCAGACCGCAGTACCAGACTCGGTCGCCAACGCCATGGTGCGCCCATCTGCGGCAGATGCAAGACTGCGCACGATTTTGCCCGGAAAAGGAAGCGGCAGTCGCAGAGTAACGACTGCCCGGGCAAGATCAATCACGTTGATAGCGTCATCGATCACCGTCGCAGCCGCCGCGATTGTGGCGATCAGGTCGATGTCATATGTTGAAGCGACATCTATCTCAATCGCCGCAAGCCGCCGCCCGTCGGCGACATCCCATTGCTCGAAGGCGTCTGCAAGAACGATCAACGAGCGCCCATCTGCACCAAATGCCAGACCGCCGGTCTGCGTCGTTCGCGTGGCAAGGGTGCAGACGAGCGCGCCGTCAGTAACACGCCATACGGTCACGCCAGCGCGTGATCCGGCAGCCAGGAATGCGCCATCCGGCGAGAAAGCCAGACTGTTGCCGCGATCATCGTGGTATGCGAACTCGCGCAACAGTCGCACGGTATTGTTCTTGATCTCGTAGAGTCGAACAATACCGCCCATTGTCGCCAGCCGAGCGCCGTCTGGTGAGCATGCAACAGTGTGCAACCGGGCATGATGGTCGCGGATTTCGGCTGTGATGGCGCCGTCGTGCACACGTCGAATCGCTGCACCCGATGGCGTCACGACTGCCAGCATACGGTCGCTGTTCAGAAAGCAGGGGTTGCACGCTGTCACTGGGGATGGCCAGGTCCCACCGAGTTGCCGACCATCCGTCGCGCTTAACACATCGAGAGACTCGCCATGAGCCACAGCAAGCGCACGTCCGTCTTGCGAGAATGCCAGTGCGCTGATACGCCCGGCATCCAGGGTGCGCCGATAGAGCAGCGCCCCATCACTGATACGCTGCACAACCAGGCACTTCATTGTTGCGACGGTGCACAGGACTCCCTGAGGATCGAGGGCGATCATCTCAGGTGTATCGCCTTCGGGTGATAGAACCTGCAGACGCTCGCCGTCGGAGGAGCGTCGCACTTCAACGCGGCCGTCCACGATAGCTGCAAGCACACTGCTGTCTGATGCAAGTGCTATGCTATCGCCGCAATCCAATGCGAGGCGGATCGGTTGTTCAGCGGTCAATCGCCAGATCCATAGTCCGTCACTACTCGCTGCAACCGCCGTATCTCCAGCGGATGCTGTTGCGAGCGCACGGATCTGCGCGGGCGTCGTGGTCCACCCGGCGAGCGGTTGCAGATCGGGTATGCGCCAGGCGCGCACTGCCATAGGTTCAGCGACGAAGAGCACGTTGCCATTCTGTGCAAAACCGACGGCTCGCACCGGCGCAGCAGTTGATATGAACTGATACCGGTCGAATGCTGGTCCGGCATACAGATAGACGCCGAAGGGCGTGCCAAGCGCGAGCAGACGTCCATCAACGGTCGCCGCCAGTGCCGTGACTCGTCCCAGACCACTGCGATGAACAAGAGGGGATCGGGCGTCATCGCGTTGTGTCGTGGACTGATCATGTGCTATTGGCGCGGCGGCAGACGGTGCTGGCTCGTCGAGTAAAGCGATTGCAGCGCGCGCGTTCGCCGGACGATCATCGGCAGCGAGCGCCATCAGCGCCATGATCGTGTGATCGAGTTGCGGCGGGCAGTCCTTGACACATTGGATTGGCGGAATGACCGGTTGGTGATCGGCGCGCTGGAGTGCATTAGGCGGCAGGCGCCCGGTGAGCAGATAGTATGCCGTCACTCCGAGGCTGAACAAATCGGAGCGCGGGGTCGTTCCCTGACGTTTGATCTGCTCGATAGGCGCGTAGTCGTATGCAAAGGCATGCATCGACGAGCCTTCTGTGACTCGTTTGGCGATACCAAAGTCGAGCAGAACGTAGCGTTCGTCGTGTGTGTATCTAATATTCTTAGGGCTGATATCGCGATGGATAATGCCAATATCGTGAAGGCGCGCCAGATACCCCAGCAGCGTTCGCAAAAACGTCGTGACCCGTTCTGGAGTCCACGGCGAGCCTGCCAGCCGATCCAGGGTTGAACCGTCGATGAACTCCATCACAATATAGTAACTGCCCGGCTCGACGTGATAGTCATAGATCTCTGGCACGAACGGCAGACCGGAGTTGCTGTTTTCGGTCAGCAAACCGATTTCGCGCTCCACCTGATGCCTGGTCTTGGAACTATAGGGGATCTCCTTAACAGCGCAGCGTTTTCCGAGACGAATGTCGTGCGCCTCGCGCACGACGCCAAACCCGCCTTTGCCAAGTTCTGCGCCGAGCAGATACCGACCGAGAAGCAGGGCGAGCCGGCCGCACTGTGAGCAACGCGGCTCAGGAGGCGCCACCGGCGTGCGACAGTTATAACAGAAATAGTCATTCATTGGTCCCTCGGTGTCAGACTGCGGAGTTTGAACAACAGGTTCGACTGGAGCGACCGCGGGAACTGATCGCGTGGCCACTGGAATTCCTCGCGCCCGAGGAGTTCGGCAGCACGGCGCTGTATCCTGGTTGCAGCGCTATAATTCTCGTCGGTGAGGTACCCCGCATTCGAGTCGCGTTGATAGAACGACCCCTCCACATCACGCACCATGCAGCGCACGATAATGTCGAGAATGTCGCGTGGGATCGGCACGCCGCGCCGGTCGGTAAGCAGATCGCGCACGAGCTGGAAATTACGAAAGCGAAAGTTCTTCAGCTGCTCCTGGAGATGCTTCGGCGCAGTGGAGTCGTGGCGGTTCTGCTGGCCGATCACCGCATCCTGGATTGCCTGTAGTGCATCATCGAGACTATGCGCCGTCCAGACCCGCTGCGTTGCGCGCGTCTTCTCAGCCAGGGTCAGGCGCTCACTTGCATAACGACTCTGGGCATTGTTGGACGGGCTCGGCGACAGGATTTCGACGATGTCATCGACCGAGTAGGCGGCGTCATAGGCGTACTGGCTGGTATAGCTGGCAAGGCAATAGGTGTAGAATAACTCCGGGTTACGCCCGCCGCTCACCAGATCGTAGAGGAGCGCGCCCAGACTGAACCCATCGGTCTGGAACCCGGTTCCGCGTGTGATCTGCCCCTGCATATCGTCGCGACGCGTGCTATTGATCGGGCGGTCGAGTTCGAGGGTATACTTATTCTCATGACGATCATACTCGATCTTCAGGATTTTGAACGTTGATGAACGTTCAGGGTCGCGGGTATCGTCGGAGAAGAGGTCGCTCAACGTCAGCCAGTCATGCGGATCGATGCGCGTAATTTTGCTTCCCTTAATGTAGACGCGCCGCGAGTCGTTCTTATCAACATCAACCCGTACTTCGATCGGCAACTCCGCCTGTTCAGGCGCGCGATAGAACTGGCTTCCCGGCGCAAGATACTCAGCCCCCTTCTTGCCCGCCACCAGCGTTCCCTCGCCTCTGGCGATCAAGGCTGGATCGGCCACATACCCCAGGTCGGAAAGGCGGATCTTGATCTGATCCAGCCCCTGGTCGTCGGCAGTATGTTGGAAGAAAATATTGCCTGGCTTGAGATCGCGATGCGCCAGCGGCTCGCCGCCCTCGGTTTTTGAACGGGCGTGAAGTTTGGCGACGGTGTCCGCAATCTCGGCAAAGAGCTCGAGTACCGCAAAGTTGCGGATCGCGCAAGCTACCCTGCCATCCGACGTGTCGTCGGCGCGGAACGAGTTCAGAATCTCATAGCCCGAGAGACCTGCAATTGGTCGAACACAGTAGCGCTTAACAACGTCCTTGATGTCTTGCTCGATCTTGCGCGACTCAGCTTGAAGACTGACCGAGAAGGTTCGGATGGAGTATGCCGGCAGATCCGACCACGGCATCGACTTGTCCAGCAGATCGTGCAGTGTACCCTGGCAGAGATCAAGGATGTAAAAGGGACCCTGAAGATCGAAGTGCTTGCGTAAACGTTCAAATTCGGAGTCACTGTTCACAATTATCGGGTTATGAGGTGCAAAGTGAATGTTCCACCACTCTTTTCCTGCGCCAGGATCATCGATCGATCCCCAGCCAATGTAGCGGACGAAGGCGCCGTGGTATCCGTAAAAGCGCTGGATCTGACCGGCTTCCTGGAAGAAGCGATGAGCGGCAACGGCGGCATACTGCTTATCTGGATCATCACGCAAGAACTTCACCGCGTGGTAGAACGTCGCCGGGCCTTCCTCTTCCGGTGTGGTTGTGGCAAGCAGCACTACCGCGCTCCGTCCTGTGCCGAGCACTGTAGGCAGACGATGCTCGCCACTGAGATGAAGGTAGTGGGGCGGATACTGGCCTGCCTGATTGACCGATCTGAGCGGCAGAACAGTTGTCATATCTCCCTTCCTTTGGTGTCAATCTGATCAAGCAAACGAGCGATCTGCATTGAATACCACGCGCAGCCAGCGCACGATCTCGTTCCCGTCGGCGTCTGTGAGTGTCGTTGCCAGAACGGCGCCTCCCGGCATGTCGGTAAACGTCACACTCAACGGCTTGCCCGGAACCGCCAGCGGCAGGGATGCGCGTTGTGTCGTGATCCGGCCGAGTTCGCGTGATCGGGCATTGAACAGCGTCAGATCATAGGCGGGAGCGTCGCGTTGCTGCCAGTTCACGCGACTCGGCGACCAATCGGCAACCTTCGCCATCGAGGGTGTCGTTACGGTCAGTCGTGGATATGGCGCGGCGGCTTCGTATGTCACCCGAACACGTTCCAGTAATGAATGCCCCTCCGGTTGCGGCGCAGGATGCTCGCCAGGTTGCGCCGGCACGCCGACGATCCGCGTCTGCATCGGACCCTCTCCGCCAGAAATCGTCAGCAGTCTGATCCCGCTGAGCATGAGCGGATGAACGATGCGGAGATGAACGCTTTCGATCATGTCGTCTGATGCCGCATAATGGAAGGTTAGCAGCGCATTGATGATAGTTTCCATCCGTTCGAGGCGCTGTGGCAGCACAGTTGCGGCGGCCGGATGGGAACGTGCGCTGGTCAACGCTGCGCCAATCGCTGTGCAGGCATCAGTGATCGCACGACGTCCCGCGCTGACATCGAAGAGTGCGCTGGTCGCCGCCTCAAGATCGTGCTGCTGAACCAGACCTTCCAGCACATCGGCGAGCAACCCGGTCGCCGATACGAACAGGATGCCGCTGCGCATCGAACGACCTGCCGCAGCGACGTGCAGCAGGTGAAGGATTGTGGCCGATTGCGAATCCACTGCGCCCCCCTTGCTACCTGCCGACGATCGTCAAGCCAGGGCTGATCACGTCGGTCTCAAAACCGATGATTTCGACCTGCGTGTCGTTTTGTGCTCCAATGCGAACGAACATCTCTCGTTCGCGCAGTCGCCATGGGAAGGTTGGAGATTTTTCCAGGATGATGATCTTGTGCGCATCGCCCGAACGCACCACGAACGGTGGCGGCGCCCACGTCGCTGTTGGCGCTGAACGCTGAAGATCGATGGAGAGTGTCACAATGTCGTCGGGACGAAGTTTGCAGACAATCTCCTGTTGTCCTGTGGCTTCAGAGGGAGGCGACTCGCAGATGTCTTCAGGGCGGAGTTCCACCCGCGGCAGGTTGTCGCCTCCAGGCGTTGATCCGGGTGTTGCAGGCGGAACCTCGAGAGTTCCGGTCAGAACAGTGCCATCTTTCAGCGTCACCGTCACCGGCATCGTCGGCTGAAGCGGCGGCGCCGACGTGGCCATAACCGACGCCGGATCAAAGGCAATCTCAACCTTGCCGGCAGGAACCAGCCGGAGCACGGGTTCGCCCGATTTCACGACATCGCCGGGATGTGCGGTCGCTGCGATAATGAAGCCAGCCTGCGGCGTGATGATTGCGCCGCGCTGAAGCTTCTCGCGTTCGCGCTGCAGTGCGTTGAATGCCTCATTGAACGCTTTCTGCTGCTCAATCGGCGCCATGCGTTCCAGCGATTCGAGCTTCAGACGCGCCGCTTCTACCTCGCGCTGCGCTGCAGACCGTTGCGGCGGCACAAACGTGCTCTTTGTAATCGAGCCGCCACCGAGCGCCTCAAGTTGGAATTGCGCTTCGTCTACGGCGGACTGCGCCGCCTCCACCTGGGCGATTTCATTGGCGCGCGCCTTCTCAAGCGCACGCTCCGATGCTCTCACTGCGCGCTCGGCATCCTGGAGTGCGCGCTGCGCGGCGGCGTATCGATCGCGAAACTCCTGGATCTGGATCTCATTGAGCGGCATTGGGTACGTAAACGTATTGTCAATCTCCTTGTTGCCGCTATCCACTTTGCGCACCCACTCCGGCACGAAGTTGGGATCAGTGCCATGCTTCAGTACATATTTGAGTTCATATCCCGCCTGGCTGTAGGCTGCCTGGGCCGCCTGCAGCGCTTCAGCGCTTTTCGCCAGATCGTCCTCAGCTGCCAGCTTGGCTGCGGAAGCACGGGCGCTTACTTCCCGTGCGGCGCGTTGGGTCTCTGCCAACTGCTGCTCCGCTTTTCGCACCGGGTCGTCGGGTCCGCCGGGCGCGACGCGCTGCGCCGCTTCTTCGGCTCGCTCCAGATCAAGTTTTGCCTGCGCGATGTCGCGATCCAGTTGCTGACGCGCGAGTTGCAACTCCTGGCGCGCGCGATCAAGATTATCTTCCGCAATACGCACAGCGCGCACCTGTTCGTAGTAGCGCAGGAAGCCAATCTGCTGTCCGGTGATGACATAGGTGCCACTGACTGCGATCTCTTCCACCACGCCATCGCGTTCAAAGGCAAGGTCGATCGTTTCGGACGGCACAACCCGGCCGGTCGCCTGGATCTGTTGCACAACCTGGCCCTGCCGAACCGTACTGATGATCCGATCCGGTTCGGGCCAGTACTGAAGTGCAAGGCCAGCTCCAATGAGCAGGAGTGGCACGATCACCAGTAGCAGGCTCCACCAGGGCCAGGGACGCAGGGTCAACTCAGCAGACACAGATTTCTGTTTCTGTGTGTCAACGATGCGTGTGCCATCCGGCGCATCCGCTGTTACTGATCCTGTTACCGCATACCGCATCGCTGCGCCAAAAAGACGCGATTTTTTGGGACGAGCCGTGAGTGGAAAGACTCGTCGCTCACCTGCAAGAACTGTTGTGTTGTCGGACACCAGACTGAACAGGAGAAGCTCATCAGCGTCGTGGAACTCGAATTGAAAGGGTACGTTCCAGTTACTCTCGTTCTTCACCGTAAGGTGATAGGACCCCTTACTGCTGCCCCGCGCACGAGGCGGGCGCAACCCGGCGTCGAATTTGACGAATGGCCTGACGGTTACCGTTAACTGTCCCGTCTGCGCTATGTCCTGCGCTTGAAATCGCGCTGTGACAGTGCATGGGTATTCGCCAGCACGGCTGTCTGGACTGTCCGGCACCGTGATCTGTATGGGCCTGGTCTCGCTCGTCTCCGGCATCAGATTGAACTTATCCGGCAACTTGACCCAGGAAGGAGGAATGCCGTCAACCACAAAGCTGAGACCTTCGATCAGGCTCGATCTGTTTGTCAGTGTGACGGCAACAAACTTCGCACCACCAGCTTCGATCTCAAAATCTGGCGGATTGACCATGATGTCGATGAGAGACTCAGGCGCCGCTGGCCGCAGCGCTTCCTGCTCAACTCCATCGACAGGCGGCTCAGCCGCAGCGAGCAATGCTTCCTGTTCAGCCGCACCCTCGTTTGCGCCGCCTGTGGTTCCCTGACCTTGTGTGGCGCGTCGGGTGCTGTCTGACCACGACATGCCAGCGGTCAGGACGACCTTCAACTGCATGCTCCCGATCTCAATCCTATCGCCGTCGTTGATCCGATACGGCAAGCCTGGCGGCAAACGGTCGCCATTGACCCGCACGCCGTTGGCGCTGTTCATGTCGATGATCTCGACCTGGCGCGGGCTGCAGAGTATTTCGGCATGCAAGCGTGAAACCCGCTCATCTGGCAACTGAATCTCATTTTCGGGCGATCGACCGATCCGAATAGATGGGCGGTCAAGCGGTAACTCTTCAATAGTCTCTCCATTAGAAGAGATGACAGTAACCGTACCGAACGACATAGGCACCTCTCAATGACAACGAACATTGATCATCATGCGCTGGCGCGGCGGAGTTCCAGGATGTAGCTGGTGTGCGCTGGTTTGGACGACTCGATGACCGCCTCGATCATCTTGCGATCAATATCCGTCGGATTCGGAAGATCGATGATGACCAGAAAGGTGTCCGGCGGCAAGGGTTGAGCGCCGGCGAGTGGGTTCGACTCGTCCGGTTCGATAATCTGCGGTGTAACGCCTGTGACGATCCTGAGATACTCCGTCAAGCCATGACGGGTTCCATGCCAGCGATAGAGTTCGACCGCGCGCGCCACCAGCTGGCGTCGCTGGCTCCATGACCAGCGTTCATCAATCGCCAGCCCCACCCAGGCGGCGAGCCAGGGAAGGAGCGGATCGGGTGTCAGGCGCGGGTCAACGTAGTAGTGCAACTGGCCAACCGTGCGTTCCAAAGGTCCAAGGACCGACTCGAAGATCAACAGAAAACGATTCAGGAAGTTGTCACCATCAGTCTGATACATAGCTGGCAGGAGTTGCATATAACGGCTCCTGCCCCGTGGAATGACGCGATCCGGCGGGAGCGGGCGGGGGCGCAGGTCTTCCTGAACAGGCCACGGCACAGGAGAGCGGGCGCCATTCGGCGGTTCGGTTGGCGGCGGCGGCGGGGCTTCCTCGGCAACATACTGCGCCTCAACTGTGGCGAATCTGAGCTGGTCGCCAAATTTCAGCGTTCGGCGCTCGTTCGCTGGCAGGCGCTCTTCGTTCAGCCAGGTGCCATTGGTGCTGCCGAGATCTTCGATCCAGCGCCCGGCGCCGGTGCAGACGATCCGTGCGTGGATGCTCGAGACTTCGGAAGCATTAAGGATCAGGGTGCATGTCAGTCCGCGTCCAATCGTGTGCGAGCCTTGTTTCAGGGCATACGGTGGTTGCGGCTGGCCCGAAATCTGATACAGCAGATAGCCAAAATCATCCGCCATGCTGTCGTACCCTTTCAGCGTCTGCGTTTTCTCGAGGCGTCGTGTGATTGCACATCTATCTCGTGCTTTCCTGACACGATCAGGTCGTACTCACCAACCTCAACCATCTGTTCTTTCTCACGCGACATATTGTCGGCATACAGGACAATGCGTTCGATGAGCGCAACGCCAGCGACCGCCTGTAATTGGGCGTACACATCGGTCAGAAACAGATCGCGGCCAAAGGGCCAGCCATCGCCGTCGTGTCCGCCGCTCATCGGGTTGAGAAAGTGGTATAACCGGGCAAGCGCTGCGTCGCGGACCGCAACGGGTGACACTCCCGGTGCAACGCGCAACGTCGCAACGACGTGCACCCGGATGTAGCGCGGCTCTTCAATCTGCAGCACTGTCGTCAGCAACCGACGCTGATCAAGATACGCCTTGACCTCAGCCGCCAGCGGACCAAGCGCCAATGCTTCGGGCGCGATGAGGTCATCGGGCTTGTCGATGCGCGGCACAATCAACACGCGCACCGGGTTGGGGCGCGTACCCGGTTGGATCGCGCCAGGCATGACACACGCTGCGCGATAGACCTGGCGCGATGCACGGAGCGCAAGCGTCTCGAAATCGGTCGCGGTCACCGCGCGCTCCGACAGGCGCAATTCGCGCGGTGCGCGCAGCATGGCATGCTCGATCGTTTCAGCATCGCGTCCGCCCTGCGAAGGAAAGCGATTGGTCACGCGATCCACATACGCTACCGTACTGCGCAGAAACCACTCGCGTCTGGCGCCCACCGTCAGCGCGCCGCCGCCGTGTCGGTAGCGTCGCATGCGGATGCGACTGCCCTCGGGTGGTCGCGCACCGTATTGCCGTTCAACCCCTGAAGGCTCGCGGATGAGCGGACCGAAGCGCACCTCGCCTGAAACATCATCGATGACATAGTGCGTATCGGACGGGCGCGAGTCATAGAAATCGGTGCGTTCCTGCCAGGCAACCCAATCGCTGCTGCCTGGCCTCTGCACTTCAATATATTCATTGGCAAGCCGGGGACCCAGAATGGGCCGGTACTCGAAACGGAATACCTGCCCTGGACCGCCATTGCTGACCCCGAGCAGCTCATTGGTGATGATTGTTGCATGGGAAGCAGCAACCGTGGCGCCGATTGCGGCACATTGGATCTGTCTGATCTGCGGCGACGTCTTATAGCCTGATATCTCAGGCGTGGCGGGAAGGTGGCGGCAACGGATCCAGTAGCCGGTGACGCCGCCAAGGATGCGCGGTTTCATGCCTGGCGGCAGGAACAGTGTCAGGGTTCCATCCGTATTCAGCGCCTTTGTCGTATCGTTTTCCCGCTCACAGCTCTGCCACCCGGAGCCGCACCACGCTTCCCAGGCGATGGGCGGATGCTCAGGTTTGACGCCGATGCCGTCGACCGGATTGACCCGAACGCTGATCCTCAGTACGTGATTGCTGAGGTCGTTGGCATCACATACATACAATGCATCGCCAGGCTGCGGCGCATTGGGGAATGCCGCGAACGCCGCTGCGCCCACAGCGTTGCTGCGTGTGCGATCAGCGAAGTCCACTCCATCGGCGGACGTCATGCAGGCTCTGGTTTCCGGCGGGCGGATGACGAAGGCGTCATTGGTGCTGAAGCGTACCGGCTCATCAACGGGTTGCCATCCTGGACGTTTGTTGGCGCCGGGTGATGGCGCGCCGCCGTTAACATCCTCAGCGCGCCACCCGGTCTCCAATTCTGTGCCGCCAGGGATCGTCACCGGCGCCATGGCAGGCGCTGAGAGCCAGAACGTAAGATCGATCCGGGCGGGTTCGGGTGGCATCAACCGCAGCCCGATCAGGTTCATGAATGCGATATAGTTCTTTTCTGGAACCCGGTTCAGCCGGTAGATCAGGGTTTCGACCATGCCAGCGAACAGCTCGATCAGCGTAACGCCAGGATCGCTGACGTTATGGTCGGTCCATTCCGGGCAGTAGGTCGGAATACGGCGCTTGGCCTCGTCGACGAGGTCCTGGAAGCGACGATCATCAAGATCTGGCATCGGTAACATTATGGCTCCGCAGGAATCATGTAAAAGGGCCAGACAAGCGATCGCTCGTCGTGCGTTGCGCGAATACGGTAATGAATGGCAATGTACAGGCAGTTGCCGATGTCCCTGTTCATGGCGGGTTCAACCTCGATCTCGGTGACATCAATGCGCGGTTCCCACATGGCGAGCGCGTCGGCGATGTAATGGCGGGCGGCGGTGAACGTCCCCGCGTGCAATGGCGCAAACACCAGTTCGTGAATCCGGCAGCCAAAGGTCGGTCGCATGAAGCGCTGCCCGATCGGTGTCATCAGAATGAGTTTGATCGACTCCTCGATTTCATCAGCGCCGCGCGATAGCCGGATGCCGCCGCGATCATCGACAACGATCGGAAAGGTCCAGCCAGAACCGACCAGATCATGAACATTCGCCATGCCTACCCTCCAATGTTCACTGTTGGACACCCGCCTGTGATGGCGCCGCCGTGCGCCGTCTGGTCACCCTGTCGGGCGGCTGGTTTGCCTCCAATAATGACCGTCGCACTTCCGCTGACGATGGTATCCGGCGGTCCGACACACATTGCGATAGCACCGACAGTGGCTGCCGGTTGTCCGCCGATAGTGACATTAAGCACGCCAGAAGAAACGATCGGTCCGCCTATGTGCGGCTTCAGCCCATCAACCATGGGACAGATATGATTGTCCCCGACACGCGCAGCATAGGGCATACCACACCTCGCTAGTTGATATTGACCATACTTCCTTTGATGTTCAGCACGGCGTTGCTGCCGATGTCCATGACCGCTTGGGACTGAACCTTGAGCATGCCCGTGGACTCGAGTTCGATGCCAGAGGCGCTGATTTTGAGCGCTCCGCCGGCGCCTTTGAGCGTCAGTTCGCTGCCCGACTCGATGGTCACCGCGCCTGCGCCACTATCATCAAGCACCAGCGTGTGCTTCTGGATCTTGATCTCCACTTTGCCAGCGCCATCGTCGTCATGGATGGTGATATGATGCCCGGCGCGCGTCTTCAGGGTGCGTACCTGCACTTTACCGCCTTGTACTGGCGTATCGGGCATCGCGTCCTTGCCGTTCCACAGTCCGCCGATCACATAGGGACGGTTCAGATCGCCGTGCTCGAATGCAACCAGCACCTCGTCGTTGACCTCTGGAAGCACCATCAGGCCACGCTCCGCTCCGGCGCCTATGCCAACGACGCGCGCCCAATCACTTTCATGGTTCTCGCCAAGCCAGGGAAACGTTACACGCACACGCCCCTGATTGTCGGGATCGTTGATATTGGTGACCAGACCTACCACCACTCCCCCTGTCGGCTGCCGTATGGCAGGAACCTCCATTGCGGCGAGCAGGCTGGTGGGGCGGCGCCCGCTTGCGTAGAATGTCACCATATATCCTTCGCGCGCCGTATATTCGTGGCGGGTCGCCGTGACGAAATACCTGCCGCTCAGGGTTTTCCCCAGATTGGCGATCTCCACCGACCGCCCGGCGCGCAGGTCTGGTTCTCCCAGTCCGCGTCCCTCCGCCGTCAGATAGTCACCGGTGAGATCGTCCAGGATAGCTTGCGCCAGACGGTCGGCCTCTTCGGTGGTGCGCACCGGACGGTCGGTTACGACAACGGTTGCCGGACTGCCGAATGCCTGTTCTGCCGCGTCAGCGCCGGTCTTGCCATCGCCGATCTGCGACGGGCGCCCGGCGCGTGTCGCCTTTCCGACCACGGCGCGTTTCGCCTTTGGATCCCAACCGCGCACTATCACCTCGCTCGGTTGCGCGACGGCGCTCAAACGGGCGCGAAACTCGAAGAGCGTGTCGCCCCACACACGGGCGGGCGCTATCTGAGGCGCTGCGTCCATCCGGCGAAACCGGAGCGTCTGATCGTCCACCACTGCCTGGTAGCCGTGGCGTGCGGCGCGCATGCGAAGAAACGCCATATCCGTCTGGTTGTTTTGAATGACGTACTCATGCCGGATGCGCGTGGGTTCGATATCCGGGCGCAGTCCGTTGTCACGCGCAATGCGCTCGACAATGTCATCATCGCTCTGGCGGAGGAATGTGCGCGTTTTGCTCCCGCGATGCAGGCGGTGCGAGCGGTCGTATCCGCGCACAACCAGGATCATGTTGTTCTGTTTGTACTCTGGTTCCAGCGCAGTCACTTCGCCGACCAGGATGGTCTTCCGCTGCCCGTCGGCGCCTGCCGCACCCAGGCGCACTTCGGCGCCGAGCCGAAATGGACCCTCATCAATGAAGGTGAGTTGAGGGTCGTTGAAACGCAGCGCGAACATTGCCGGCTGCGCCAGATCATCTTCGACCAGCGCATCGTCAAGCGCATTCATGACCTCCGGTGCAATATCGTTGCCGGAGACCTGGATGAAGAATTGACCGGTGTGCAATCGTTCAGGTGGCATCGTCTTAGTCCTCTACACATTGGGTAACGGTTTGATAAGCAATGTCTGACCGGGCCGTAATCCGAGCGGATCGTCAATGTTGTTGATCCGCGCCAGATACCGCCAGTGATTCGGGTCGCCATACGCTGCATAGGCGATAGCTTGCAGGTGCTCGCCGCGCGTGACGATGTGGATACGCTCATTCGGGCTGCCGCCGGAAGTAGGGTTCTGGCGGGGATATTGCCCTTCATCGCGGATCTGACGAAATGAGACATCGACCGTCGCGCGGAGCGGCGTGCCGTCCGCTTTGAAGAGGGTAAATTTCTGTGACAGGCTGTCGATGACCGCCTCGAACGACCAGAGACGTCCCCACTCAAAGCGGCAGTGCGGCGGCTCGCATGTATTGGTCGCCCTATTCTTGTTCTGCTCACTGATCTTCATCAGATCCCACAAGCCCTTCGTGTATTGGCGCACATCATCGCCCGCCCTGACGTGCACCCCGTCGAAATCGTGCGCCTCGTACGTGTCGAAGAAAAGTTGCAGCTTGAGGGTCGCCGGAGAACCGCCGCCGAATTCCATGTGCGAGACCGACTGATGTTTCGCGTTTTTTTCCGACCACTGGTTCTGTTTCGAGAAGGTGTACTCCTTCGGGTTGAACATGCAGACCGTCATCTCATTGGTCACACAATTGACGATTCGAGCTTTTACGAGCATTGCGGTTGTCTCCATCAGTGCAATCGTCTACTCAGAATGTTCGTCCACGGCGTTCCTGGTCGATCAACAGGCGGCGCCGGAGGTGGTCGTAGACCTGTTGCGCAATCTTCTCGATGTCCTGCGGTTGCGCTGGCGCTGCTTCGGATTGCGCTTCCGCGCTCGCTGGCGCCTGAGACGGCGCTGGCGTGTCATCAACCGCCCGATAGATGCGTTCAATCGCTGCTGGCGTCGTCGACCGACGCGGCGCGATCATGTCGAGCGCTGGCGCGAGCGGCGCGGCTTCCGCCGGGTAACCTGCGCGTCGCGCCACCGTCAGTTCTGCATGCCGGGATTGTTGATCGGCGCCCGATCGGCGAAACGCATTCGTAGGTGGCGACCGGTATGGGAAGGTCTCCGCCGGGCCGCCGGGATGCTGTTCGGTTGGACGGGTTGATTCCTGGAAGATGCGGCGCTCTTCGTCGAACCGTTCCGACGCTTCGGGACCTGGCACAGAACCGGCTGTGCTCAACGGCAACGCATATGCAGCATGCGCTGCGAACGGTTGCCAGCTGGCGACGGTGCGCTGGACGCCGACGAGCGGTACCGCAGCGTCGCGCACTCCTGCCGTTCCATCCGCCAGACGCGACACAACGGCGTCCCGTGGGGCGGAGCGCTCAACCAATCGCGCTGGCGATGCGCGCCCGATTGTTGCCTCGGACGACATGCCGGGCGATGCGGCACGCGCCAGCGGCAGCGGCGCCGGGGCGAATCCTGGTGGCAGCGCAACGGATGGATCGCGCCGATCAGGCGAATCGCCGCCTGCCAGCATCGCTGGCGTGTCCGGCTGAGTTGTGCGTCCGAGAGATGGCAGTGTCGGAGCGATCAGCGGCGCGCTTGCCGAACGCATCGCTGGCAGCGTCGTTGTTGCGCTGGCGTCAAGCCCTGGCTTGCGATAGGCAGTAGTCGGCACAGGGCGCGCTGGCGCCTGCGACAGTATCGGCGACCGAAGCAGCGGCATCTGCTGCACCTCGCCCTCACGCCATGCAAGATGATACCTGCGGGCAATCAGCATCGGCAGGTGAAGCGGCGAAGGTCGCAACCCCGGCGGCGAACCGGATTGCGATGATCGCTGGATATCCGGCGCGCCAGACGAAGACGGCGTATTCACCGACTGCGCCGGTTGCTGCACTGGTGCAGTCGCACGCGACAGGTTGGTTTCCAGCGAAGGGATCTGCGTGCCAGCATCAGGGTGCGTATCAGGTGTCTGTGCCAGCGCTGCATCATGTGAACCAGCCTCCTGCGTATCCGGCGGCGAACTCTCTCGAGACGCGGCATCTGCCGCTGGCATCGTTGCAAGAGGCGCTGCGCCCGATCCGATGGCTGCATCGAGACTCGGGTGCGACAGCGACGGCACAGCAGCATCATGCAATTGGGACGGTGTCGCCAGAGGCGCCGACGGCGGTGCGCCAGATTCGGCGCTGCGCTCGACCGATGGCATTCGTCGTAGCGTCAGTGTCGTCAAGGGTTCTCCACCAGACGACCACGCTGGCAACAGGAATGGCGCATCCTGCGGAGCGATGCCCATCCGACTGACCGGATCGGGCCGGGACGCACGCAGCAGGAGGGTGGCGTGTGGCGCGCGCGAGACGCGCATATCGTCCGGGGTTGAGCCGGATGGCGAGTGCGTGGCGGCAGATTGGCGTGCAATCACGCGTGCTGCAGGCAGTGCGCGCGACTGCGCGGCGCTTTCCAGCGCCGTTGGAGTGAACTGGTGTTCACCTGCGCGCACTGTTGCTGAACGGGCGCCGGTCTCTGCCGGGTGCGGAGTTATCGCTGGCGCCCTGGACGAAGTCCTGGCATCAGTCTCTGGAGGTGCAGGCACAGCCGGTGGGGGTCCACCCCATCCATGCGCCAAGAGTTCATCCAGGAGCGAGGGAAGCGGCGCAGCGGCGGAAACCGGCCTGGCTGGACTGTCAAAGGTGCGGGATAGCGCACCGGTATCGGGGTGAACCGTTGCGCTGTCGCTGGCGGCGTATGGGACCGCCCAACGTGCCGTGCCGGACGGAAGATCGCTCCGGTGCGGCAGTCGCAATGGCAGAGTCGTGGAAGGCGCCGCCGCTTCATCGGCAGTGTAGCGTTGTGCGATGTCGGCCGCGAGCGGACGGGGATCGGCCAGCGTGGCAAACCGCCGCAGCACCTGCGCACTGAATGCGGCGGCGGCGCCAGGGTCGATCGCGCGCATGGGATGAGACAGGGTCACGCTGCGGTTCAACCCTTCAGCAAAGCGCATCGCGCCCAACGCCGCCCGGCTTGGAGTCAGGTTGGCAGCCTGCATGCGTTCGCGTAGCGTTTCCATCGTCGTCATCCGTTACACGCGTTCGATGCTCTCATAGATCAACTCGAGCGTTTCCACTGCCGCTTCACTCGCGCTGCTCTTGAAGGTAGGACCCACCCACTTGACCGGCAGCGCCTTAATGAGATTCCAGCGCATCTCGGGCGCGCCAGCATAGCCATACAGCGCCACCGATAGATTCTGCCGCTGTATCTTGCCGTTTGCGACATCGACATACCAGTTCCAGAGATCCAGGTTGGCAATGCCACGTTTCAGCACGATACTGGCATACTTGACCCTGCCGGGGAAACGATGACGAAAACGATTCTCGCCGCCCTCTTCCCACTCGACGACTTCCGTCTCGATCTGAAGGCCGCTGCACTCGCTGAAGGCCGCCTCCATCAGCCCATCGATCTCAACCCAGAACCGATACGCACTGTACACATTGCGTTTTGGCATGGCAGCCTCGCTCTCACGCTTCCTCAGCCTCATTGATCCTGCGATTGATTGCGGCTATCTGCTCCGCCCACATTCTCCGATCGCTATGCTCCATCGCAAGAATGGTGTCCAGCGGCCAGTGAATATGGTAGGCAATATAGGCTACCTCCTCGTAAAGCCGCTCGATCGGGTAGCCTATGACCCCCCCAGGCGGCCTACATCGATCTCAAAGCGACTGTTGCAGTCAGGGCATGTGACCTCAACGACGCTGGCGCCGGTCTCGTTGATGCGACGGTAGAAATCCTGGAGATACGCCAGGTCAGCCGCGTAGAACTGTTCGACCAGGCCCGGATTGATGTCGCCGTCGCGCAGGTCGCCCAGCCGGGTGATAACGCGCGCAAGCAGAATGATGACCAGGTAGGCCTGGTTGGCGCGAACCCGCGGATCGCGCATCGGCGCAATTTCGTCGATCGCGGTCGAGAGGCGCATCGCACCGACGCGGTGGAGGTTGCCGTCGCGGTCGCGATAGCCGCGCGGCAGCGTAAACTCGAACTCGGTTTGAAATATCATGGATGCGCTCCTGCCTGCCTGTCGGCTGACGGATTGTGCAACGGATTCCGCGACCTGAGCGAGGGCTTTTACCCGCAGCTCAGAGGACGCACACTTGTTGTCGCGCGGGGCGAGTGCTTCGCTGCACTCGCGCCGACGCCCCAGCCATCACGTTTTTAGAGAGGTCCTATTTCACTCGCTTGAGACCCTCGTGCGCGATCGTGATCTCTTCGATGGCGATGTCGTTGTTGTTGGCGTTCAGTTGCGGCCCGGTAATCTTCGACGGCCATCCGGCCTCGAAGTTGTAGCGTGCAATCTCGTTGTTGCTCTGGTCGTAGAGGACGATGGAGCCGTTCTTGCGTGCTTCGTCGACCTTGCCGTCTTCGATCTGCTTGCGCCACTCCCACAGTTTCATATCGTTGGTGATGCCGCGCTTGAGCACGATATTCGACCATTTCAGCTCGCCCGGCACCTTCTTGATCACCGTCACCCCATTTTTTGCTGCCTCTTTGTATTCGATAATGTTGGACTCGGAGTCCAGCCCGCTGCACTCGCGGAACTGCGCCTCAGCCAGACCATCGAGTTCGAGATAAAAGTGATAGCCGGTCAGGGGATCGACACGACCTGCCATTGCGATGCTCCTTCTACACTAGATATCATTCACTGATCTCGCCGCCGCCGGGGATCTGCTTGAACCGGAAGATGACGAACTCCGCCGGTTTGACCGGTGCAACACCCACTTCAACGGTCAACTCACCGCGGTCGCGCGCCGATGGCGGGTTGAGCGCCGCGTCGCAGCGGACGTAGAACGCTTCCTCCGGCGTTGCGCCGAACAGCATGCCGCTGCGCCACAGTCCGGTGAGGAAGGCAGAGACGGTGCGCTTGACGCGCTCCCACAGATCCATATCGTTCGGTTCGAAGACGACCCATTGCGTGCCTTCGTAGATTGATTCCTCGATATAGTTGAACAGGCGACGCACGTTGATGTAGCGCCACTCGCCGTTGGGATCGTCGAGGGTGCGCGCGCCCCAAACCCGGATTCCTCGCCCGGGGAATGAGCGAATGCAATTGATGCCGTTCGGATTGAGTTGCGTCTGCTCGCTGTCAGTCACGTTCAATTCCAGATCGATCGCCAGACGCACCACTTCGTTCGCTGGCGCCTTGTGGACGCCGCGCTCGCTGTCGACCCGGGCATACAGGCCAGCGATATAGCCGCTGGGCGGAACCGGCAACTGGCCTTTCCCGGCTGGGTTCTGGACGGTGATCCAGGGATAGTAGAGCGCCGCAAACCTGGATGAGTAGTTGGCTTCCGACATCCGCCACTCTTTTACCTGCTGGACCTTCAGTCCATAGGGGGCGTCAAGGATCGCGATCCGGTCTTTCATCTCTTCGCAGTGCGCGATCAGCGCGTTCTGCAATCCAATCGCGTCCTTCATCGTAATCTTGCCTTCCTTCTGCAAATACATAATGTCCGGCATACAGACCATAGTGATCTCGGTAATCGCCTCCAAACCTTTGAGACCGACCCGGTCGTCCAGGTTGCCCTTGGCGAGTTCCACGATGCTGCGATCTGGCGCCGCTACAGGCGCTATCGGCGCGGGCATGGTATGCGTTCCCACGACGGGACGACGTTCCGGGAGCGGCGCATTGTTGCGCACTTCTCGCACGGTCACCAGACGCGATGCGCTCATGACCTGCACGACGTTACGAACATCCCGTCCACCCTTGAACGTAACGTTGTCATACGTTTCTTCCTGGTCGCCAGCGCGAACCACGACTTTGAAGAGATCGTCGCCAGGCTCCGACGCATCCGCGACGGTCACGGTCACCGGGTCGCCGACCTTCGACTCGAGTTCGAGCGATGGCGAGCCGCCGGCGGCGCGACTGGCAAGCTGAAGTGTTGGCTTGACTGTTGGCCCCGTCTTGGGAGTTGCCTGGCTATTGAGCGCCATGAGGCTCGCAACATAGCAGACCCCGCCGCCGTTCTCGAAGAAACCGCGCACGGAAGCTGGCAGCGGCAGAAAGCCTTCTTTCGGATAGCCGCCGAAGTATTCGCTGTACTGATCCCAGCTGGTGACCAGCAACGGGCGGCCGATCCTGCCCTCCGGACAATTGACCGTCACGCCGAGGAAGGCGGCGACCGAGGTGCTAACACCCTGGATCGGGCGGCTGCCAGACGGGATCTCCTCAATGTACACTCCCGGGGTGAGGTACGGACCTGGCATGGAGTTCCTCCTTACATCTTCTGCAAACCAAAACGCCGTGAGCTATTCTGCATCGCCGTCATGCGGTACGCCGCCATACGCAAGCTGGAAGGCATACGCCTGCTCGCGCACCGTCGCCTGCCGGCGCTGCTGCCAACCGTCAAACTGAAGACGCAGTGTGTACCTGCCGGGCGGGAGGTCGAAGGAGAAACGTCCCTGCGCATCAGTCACCGTCTGCATCCCCAATCCTTCAACCTCAATGAGTACGCCAGGCAATGGGCGGCCATCCTGGTCGTACACGACGTCGCTCAACATCGGTCCGGCGCGGCGCGCCTCGACGTCGCGGAGGTTAACTGTGCGCCGTCGCACCTCACCGCCAATGAACGCATCAAGCCGGTAGCGATCCGGCGGAAGGTCGAAGCGGAACCGCCCGTCGGCATCCGTAGTCACGACAGCGTCCGGTTGCTGTGCCAGTTTCCCATTCTCAAGAATCCGGCGCGCTTCGACGGTCACTCCTGCCGACGACACCCCCGGCGGCACGTGAAAGACCTCGCCAAGCAGGAAACCGGCGTCGGCGGTCGACTCGGGCAGGCGCAGCCGGATGCCGGTGGAGAGCACCGGCGGCGCGTCTGTCGGCCGGGGGGCGCGGTCGCGCCCCAGGGTGACGGTGTAGCTGATCGAGGGCTTGAGCTGGTTCTCGAGGGCCGTCCAGAACTCGCCGGGACTCTTGAGCACCCCTTCTAGCTGGGCGACCGCAGTGTGGATCGGCCACTCATACTCCCTGAGCAAGCCTTTGAGATACTCTTTCGGCAGCACCGGCTGGTCCATCAATGTCTCGAGAGCGCGCCACAACATGCGATGCTCATCGTCCACCTGATGGTTGACGGTCCAGGCAGTAATCAGGTAGCTGATCTCGAAGAACAACGGCGGTGAGCGACGCGCCGACCTGTTCGTCCCGCGTCCTTCAAGCTGCCACCCTTCCTCGCGCAGAAGCCGGCGCTCGTGAATATCGAAAAGATAACAGTTGAGCGTCGGACGCGAGATTTTTCCTGACCAGTCACGGGTTGGGATGTCAAAACTGACATCAACTGCCGTGGGGTCGAACCCTCCCGCGACGATCAGCAGTTCACGAATGGTGTCGTCGAGATCGTTCAGCATCGACTATCCTGCCTGTTCGTCTTGTTCTTCTTCCGCCTGGCGCTGAACGAGCATGCGCTGCGCCGCAGCTTCATCGGCTTCGCGTTGCGCCTGCACCGCCACGCCCGAAATTACGGCAGTGGACATTGAGTCTGCCGCGACTTCGTGACTGTCGCCCGCCGGACCGACCCGCATGCCCCCGCCACCGCCGCCGGTCGAACCACGCTGCTGCACTACGTGGGTCAGTTCATGCGCCAGCAGGGCATGGTCGCCGGGGCTTGCATCCTTGCGGAAGAAAATATCGTTGCCGGTGGTAAATGCTCTGGCGCTGATGCTCCGGTTGAGCGAGTCGGCCTCGGCATCGGTGTGCACACGCACATCTTTGAAGCTTGTGCCGAAGGAAGACTCCATAGTCGAGCGAGTATTGTCGTCGAGCGCCTGGCCGCCGCCGCGCCGTGAGTTAATCCGCGAGGTCAAACCGTCGCTTAACGCCCCGCCTTCGAGACCGACTTTAGGTCTGGCCTGAGCCTTGTCCTTTTCTTCCTCCTGGCGCATGGCAATATCGTGCATCGCCTGAGCTTCGTCGTTTTCTTCCTCCTGGCGCATGGCAATATCGTGCATCGCCTGAGCTTCGTCGTTTTCTTCCTCCTGGCGCATGGCGACATCATGTCTGGCCTGAGCTTCTTCTTCGTCGGTTTCGGCGCGCATGGCGACATCGTGGTTGGCCTGGACTTCTTCCTCATCGGCGCCGGCGCGCATGGCGACATCGTGGTTGGCCTGCATTTCCTCTTCATCGTCGGCGCGCCGGGTCAGGTCATGTCTGGCGGTGGCTTCTTCCTTGTCCTCCTCCTGGCGCATAGCCAGCATGCGGGCCACCTGAGCGTTGCCCACCTGGCGCTGCAGCCCAACCAGTGGATGCAGCGCGCGCCCGGCGTCGGCCTCGCGCTGAGATATATCGGCGGCCAGGCGACGGTTGAGCGTCGCGGCGCGCTCGGGGGTTCGATCAAAAGGCATTGTGTCACCTCCTCGTATCGATATACGCCGCGCAGGACGCTAACTACCTGGTTGACTGATTCTTTCTAGTCGATCGTTTCCTGGCGTTGGCAGCATGCCTTTTCGCCTGGCATCAGTCATCCAGACCGATTTCCAGTTCTCCTGGAAGAGTTCGCGCGCATGCTCGGGATTAAGGAACATCTCCTGGCCTAATGGCGGCGTTCCTGATGTATACCGTTTGCTCTTGTCCACGATTTTCTTGCCATGTTGTTTAGGATCGCGCACTTTGCGGCCATGAGCTTCGCCATGAACACTATCTTTATAGTGACGCCACATTTCATCACGTAATTTGTCATGCAGTGCGATGCGGTCCTCTTGCGAAAGATCAGGGAACAAGCGCGTCAATTCAGACATAATGAATGACTCTGGATACATCAAATCAAAAAGATGCAGACCTCCTTCGCCACCCACGATCTTGCCAAACGCGGTAGCCGCGTAATTTTCGGTAGTATGGCCTGCTGTTGTATGGCCAAAGACGCTTGCCTCCGGGCCTAATTCTTCGGCGAGTTGCGCCGCGAATGAACCGGCGCCGCGTCGTTCACCCTGCTTATGCCCCTCCCAATCCACATATTGTTCCTTCGCATATTTGGGCTCGCGGGCAGTGTTGCAAGCGAATAGTTGGACATTAACATCAGCAGCGACAGCGCCGCTTAACCCTTGAACAAACGCATGAATATTGGCGGCGCGCAATTGTTTCTGTATTGATAGCAACTCATAGCGATTCGTTTTATTGAGCCCCATGCCATATGGTTCGCCGTGCGCAAAGAGCGCCAGGTTTTTGATCCGTGTAAAGGCGGGAAGTGGCCCGTCGCGGCGATCAGGCGGGAGCGACTGGCGGTAGCGTTCTGCCAAGCCGCGATGGATACTCTGGACGGTTTCAATCACCTCAGCAAGATCGTGAATAGGGATAGGATGGCCACGCGTAATATCGCCGCCGCTTAAGCCGACCACATTATTATTCGCAGCAAACAGGTTGGATTGGGTGTAGAATTCCTTATTGTTTTGCCGCACCTTCGCCGATCCATAATCGTATTGCGGATAAATAGCCACAGTGACACCGGTGGGAAAGTCTTTTTTAATACGCTCAAGATCATCATCGGCGACACGCGCCGCGACAATTGTGCGGGTGCGTATCAGGCCCAGCCGCGTGAAGACGCTGGCGTCCGCCTTGCCAGCATTGTGAATTCTGCCTTTTGGTTTCCATTCACGCTGCTGGCGGTATACGCCGGTAGCGGTTGCCTCGTCATACACTCCTGAGACGGCGACGCCCAGCTTTTCCTGGAGGGCGTTGATTGCCTCCACGCCCAACTTTTCGCCAGCCGCCCATGCAAGCGCGGCCTTCATTTGTTTATCGGTCAGGTCTGCATCCGCCGCGCCCTCCTGTTGATGGACATGATCACGCTGTGCTAACTGGCGTTCCACCGCCGAATTGCCTATCACACGCTGCAGCGCAAGCATAGCGGAGCGCCACCGTGCGGCGTCCGGCGCATGCAGGACGTCAAGGGATGCGCTGGCTCTTGGCGCAGCTCCCTCGTGGAGCGCAACGGACTGGTGACGGCGCTGACGCAGCGGCAAGCTATTGATGTACAGGCGTCGCATACAAACTCCAGTTGTGGCAGCAGTCCTACTTCAGCTGCTGCTGGGCGATATACTTGCTCACGCGCTCTGGGTAGCGGCTGATCTCCTGGTATTTCAGATCAATCGCCGCCGCACGCGCCTGATCTATCGTTGATCCTTGCTTGAGGGTGACCACGCGCGTCTTCGGCTTGTTCGGATCCGGCGCCACCGACACAATATGCGGGTTCAACTTCCAGCCGCTGTCGGTGAGATAGAAGGAGTAGATCCCGGTCGCCTCAACCGCTGGCTTCAAATGCTCCGGCTTGAGGCAGTCGGCGGCCGGGTCAGCGCTTCCGGCGGCCTTCGCACATGCGATCGCCTTCTTCACCGTGCGGGAGCCTGCGTTGTAGGCCGTGATCGCCACGCGGACGCTCTGCTCGTCACCGGGCTTGGCGCCCATGCTCTTCATCGTCGACTTCAGGATCGCCGCGCCGAACAGGATGTTGACCCGCGGCTCACTCCAGTGGTCGTCGAAACCGAAGTCCTTGAGTTCCGGAAACTGCTTCTGCGCCCCCTTCCAGGTCGGCTTCGTGATCTGCATCAGTCCCCACGCCGCACCGCTCGACGCCTTGGGGTGCCCGCCAGACTCGGCGGCGATCACGGCGCGGATATGCTCGGCCGGGATGCCGTACTGGGCGCTGGCCTCCTGGATGTGGTCCTCGTACTGCTTGATCCGCGCGAGCGGGCCGGCCAGCGCGTCGATCGGCTTCACAACCCGGTCGGACCAGCCCGGCATCGCCTTGAGCGCTGCGGTCTTCATCGCCTCGCGCTGGTCCTCGCCAAGCTCGCGCACCCGCCGGCGGATGTCAGCGTCGTTGTAGCCGTTGAGCAGCACCGCCGCGCACTCCCAGTCTCCAGCCGTGACCGCCGCCTGGTAGTTCTTGTTCAATTCGCTAACCCGCTCAACCTCGGGGTCGGGCTTGGCTTTCTTCGTCGGAGCGCGCAGAATCACCGGGCTGCTGTCCGTGCGCTGCCCCAGTATGCGCTCTACCGCCGCGTTCCCGACCGTGCGCTGCATCGTGCCCACTGCCGCCCGGCGGCGCTCCACGTCGCCCTCCGGCGCCCGCAGCGACTCGAGCGCCACGCCGGCGTGCGGCGCGCTGCCGGGTATTGGCGCCTCGGGGCGCCGGCGCCGGGGGCGCGAGGGGCGTTGGATGTGGGTGCGCGATGCCTTCATCGTTTCAATATCCGATACTCGATACCCGATAGCTGCGGTGAGTGTGGGCCAGCGGCCATCGGCGGCGTCACCTTCGTCAGTGTCATCGCCACTACTTCTTCGGCTTATCTGGCAATCGTCGGTATGTGATGATCCGATCACGATTCTTGTCGAACCACTTGCGAAGTTCATGTGCCCGCACTGTGTCTGGGTGATCCGTCGTAATCTCGTAACCTGCACCTTCAATTGGCCCAATACCCTGGAAATCGATCCGCCCCGCGCCTCCCACGTGCTTGACCAATGTCTTAAGCTCGGGGTCGACTGCGATCCACAGATCGACGGCAGCCTCGACGGCTTTGCCAAAATTCGCTTTGTCGAAGAACGGTTTCTCTTTTTCGATGTCGCGTTCCCTCTGTGTTAGCAAACCAGAAGTTAGTTTGGCGCCTGAGAACAGCTGATCGCGCACCTTGTTGGTGATCTCCTGAATCTTTTTTCCGACTTTTGCTGCGAGTTTTTCGTCGAACGGCTTGACTGGCTGCTTTGTCCTTGCTGGATTTGTCACCCGTTGCACTTCGCCTCGAATGGCCCAAACATCATCCTGTGGCACAGGTTCGAGGACGCTGAGCCGGTAACGGAGCCTTACTATCCCGAGCACCGGCTTGATCAGCGCCGCCGTCACCTTCCTCTCATAGAGCTTATTGACCGCCGCCACGCTGGCGCTCAGCCCCGCCTGTAGCGCCCGCTGTTTCTCGGCCTCGCTGCGCTCCTTGCCTTTGAACAGCCCCTTGACCTTGCCCTTCGCCCACGCGACTCCGGTCCTGGCTTTGCCGATCAACTTCGTGATGCCCGCCTTCTTCGCCATCTTCAGCGCGCCGCCGACGACTTTGTCGATCAGGGAGTTGACCGGCTTCCGGATCTTGCCAATGACTTCCTTGACTTTGCCGGCGATGCCGCCCAGCCCGAGCAGGCTCGCCAGGAAGCTGATCGCCACCGGGATGGCCTTCGCCAGCGATTCTTCGACTTTGTTGGCTGCCGCACTCAATGAACCTGCGGCAATCGCGCCGATGCTATCCAGGATGGCGTTCACCAGCGCCATGATCTGGCTGCCGCGCTCGACAAAGAACATAACAATGTCGAAGATCATTTTGCAGGCTTTGATAAACGCCGAGGCCGGGTTGAGCAGGCTCAGGATCCAGGTGATGCCAGCCTTGATCACACGCTCGGCGATAAACCCGCGCAGCGTCTCCATGGCCTGCTCTTTGATCTCGCCAAGTTTGTTCACAATGAATTTCCACAGCCCGGCCGGGCCTTCGGTCGCCAGGATCATGAAAACTTCCACACTCTTTTCCAGCCACGCGACTGCCGGCTCGCCAACGACTTTGACTGCGCGAGCGCGCACGTTCTCTTTGGTCAGGCCTAATAGCTGCAATACAAGCTGCAGAATGCCTTTGAGGTCAAAACGTTCCGGCAGCGTAATGCCGCCTTCGTCCAGTACGCCGAACAACCAGCCCACCAGGCCTTTCTTCAGATGTTCGCCAATCCGCCCCATGAACTGATCGAGCCCCTGTTTCACCGCGCCGATCAGGTTGCCCAGGAATCTGATCGGGTCCTTGATGATCGTGCCGATGACGTCCGCCGCCCTCGCCAGGACGCCAAGCAGCATGTCTTTCATCTTCTTGATCGTCTCGATGACACCCTTGATCGCGCCCATCGCTTTGGCGACCAGCCCCTGGTTGGCAGTCCTCATTTCTTCGATGCGCGCATCGACCGCCTGCAGGCTCTCGTTATATTTCTGCGCCAGGCTTTCGATCAGTTCGTTCTCTTTGTTCTTGACGCTGTCTTCGAGGTCGTCGAACTCGCTCTGGATCTCGTCTGCCGCCTCTTTGCCCACGCTCTTCAGGTTGGCCGGCAGTCTGGCGACATATTCGCTGATGCGCTGCCTGCCGCGAGCGATCTCGGACCTGGCCTCGGTGATCGTCCCGCCGACGATCGCGGTGACTTTGTCGATCACCGCGTCCATCTCTTTCAGGTAGAGCCTGCGCCCTTCGGTAAAGAAGGCGTTGACCTCAGCTGGCGTGACGGCGACTTTGTCCTTCAGCCAGCGCGCCCAACCGAACATGCCGCCGTAACGCCGCTCTTTATAGGCGTCCATGCGCGGCTTGACGTAGTTCTCAAACGTCTGGCGCGCGGCATTTGCGCCGCTGTCGAAGGCCTGGTTGACTCTGGCGTCGAGACCGTTCAGTCTGGCTTCAACTGCGGTTTTGGTTTCGGCATAGATTGCCTTGATGTCTGCGCCGACTCTGGCGCGCTCTTCTTCATCTTTGCTCTTCGTTTTGACCTGCCTGTCGCCCACTGCCTGCAATACCCGCGCGCGGTCGCTATACATGCCTTGCGCGCTGGCCTGCACGGCGGCGCTGGCCTCGGCTTCGGCGCCCTTGAGTTGGGATTGCTCAGCCTGGCGCACGTCCTGCGGCGCGGTGGCGGCGTGCTCCAGGGCTTCGTTCCTGGCGTCGGCGGCCGCCTGGAACTCCGGCTCATTCGACTTCTTGATCTGCTCTTCGGAAATGTCGTTCTCAGCCATCTCTGTGTCGAGCTTCTGGCTCTCAGCCTGCACCGGTTGCTCGACCTCGGCGTGGGTCCTGGGCTTGGGCGCGGCCTTTTCGGCACCGGCAACCACTGGCGGTGCGCCTGGATCTTCCGGTTGCAACGGTGTCACCGGTTTGGGCGTCTCGCTGCCGGGATCCGGCTCGGCCTGAGTCTGCTGCTTAAGCGGTCCCTGCGACTTCTGTTGTTCATTGGCGACATCGCCCTGCAGCGCGCCTTTGACGCCTTCGACCTTGCCGGACTCCTTGAACTCGTCGGCTTCTTTAGCGGTCGTGGGGGTCAACTGGGCGACGCGTTCCATCAGGCGCGCCTTGAACCCGGCGGCGTCAAAGGCTGGCGTCTCGGCCTGCTGCATCTTGCCGACACTGGTGTTCTGGGCTTTGCCAGCCAGTTCCGCTGGCGGTGACACGGCTGCTGCCTGAGCGGCACGCGCCCTGGCTGTCGCCGGGGGGTGGGCGGCTTTCGTTGCGGCGGCGCCCTTAATCTTGCCGATGACTGCCTGGAAGCTGGCATCCTCCTGGGGCGACGCCGGGGATTTGCCTGGAGCGGGAGCTGCAGCAACCGGCAGCGGCTCGGACGGCGCCGGCGACTTGCCGGGCTTGCCGCTGATCGGCTGGCCGCGCGCAGCAGCTTTGCCTGCCTGGAGCGTCGACCTGGCAGCGCCGGTCGCTGCCGCTGCGCGACCCTTTGCGGCCTGTGCGCTAGCCTGTTCAGCTGCCCTGTCACTCGCCGTCTTGCTGGCCTGGTCTGCTCCCTGGGCGCGGGCCGCGCTGGCGAGCGTCTCGGCGGCGGCGGCGGCCTGGAGCGCAGCGGCCTTCTCGGCTTCGGTGGGCAGCCGATCGTCGCTTTCGGCAGCGAGCGGCGTCTCGCGTCGCTGAAGCTGCGGTGCGTGCAGGCGCGCCATGACCCGCTCAACATGGTTGTTGCCATAGCCACGCTGCAAATGGCGCATCAAACGGGTGCGCTGCAACGGCCCGACGTCGGCGATCCGCGGATCGCCGAGCACTGCGGCATGGCGCGCTGCAATGTCACCCGGCGCACTGGCTGCGATCAGGCGCTGCTGATCGCTGGCGACCGACGGGCCATGCGCTTCGCGCGCCTGGACGGGCGCGGCAGGCGCTTTGCGCTCGCGTTCGGCAATAGTTTTGCAGGCGATCTCACGCATATGGTTCACGACCCCGTCGCCGGACTATGACGCCGCACGCCGTCAGCAGGAGGGCAAGCACAATCAATGCGTCCAGTCCGCCATCATTGCCGGTTCTCGGCAACTCTGCGGGCATAGGGACGAGCATGGCGTTCGGTACGACCATGACTTCGATCTTCGCAAGTTCATTCAGGATGAACACGTCATTGACCATGTCTGCCCGAAGTAATGCGCTATCAAACGTTACCAGCACCGGTTTGCTGACGGTTGCCGGCAGGATCTGCATGTTGCGCTGGATCCGATCCGCGCTGGCATCGACGATCTGGCTCGCTTCAGGGAACGGCAGGTTGTAAACGATGCGGTCGCCGTTCTGCAGCAGGTCGATCGCCGGTGCGTTGGGTGAGAGATGGTAGACGCGCACACCGGCTTTTCCCTGCACAGGTGCGCGGTACTCGTCGACAAACGCGACCGGCTCGATATATGGCGCAATCCCGACGGCTGCTACCGTGTAATATGCGCCAGCAGCAAGCTTTACTTCAATCGGAGGCGGAGCGCCGGTTTCGCCCCCGGCAGGCAGCAACTGGAAGTGGTACGAACCTGCCGGGATGCTGCGGTAGGCGCCGACCCCGGCAAAGCTCAGAGCGTCCCCCTGCTGCGTTCCATTGGCGAAGAGCGTGATCGCCGGGGCATTCGGGACAGCGTGCACCAGGCGCACGAATGCAACTGTGCGAGCAGCTGCGGGCGTCTGCGCCGACAGACCGACAATCAGCACTATCACGAAAAGCAGCAGAGACCGCATCGTACTTTCCTCGTCAGCAAGAATCCTATGGTTCTGCACGACCATTGCGCGCCTGCGCCCGGTATTGCTCGAATTCGGCGACCGGGGCGAGTTTACCGATCTTCTGGTACTCGCGGCGCACTGCGCGCAGCACATGTTCCATTCCGATGGCGGCGCCGTCTTCGGCAGCCAGGAACGCCGCCAGCAGCGCCGCGTTGCGAATGTTGCCGCCAGCCAGTTTGAACTGCCGCGCCAGAAACTCCAGGTTCACATCCCGCGCCAGCGGCGCATCCTGCGGAAACACGTTGCGCCAGATCCGCAGCCGATCCCCTTCCTCTGGAAATGGGAAGTCGATCGCCATGTGCAGGCGCCGCACAAACGCCTCGTCGAGGTTCTTGCGCAGGTTGGTCGCCAGGATCACCACGCCGTCGTACTCTTCCATCTTTTGCAGCAGGTATCCGACCTCGATGTTGGCGTACCGGTCGTGCGCATCCCTCACTTCCGAGCGTTTGCCGAACAATGCGTCAGCCTCGTCGAAGAACAGGATGGCGTTCGCCTCGCGCGCCGCTGTAAAGACCTTCTCCAGATTCTTTTCGGTTTCGCCGATATACTTGCTGACCATCGTCGAAAGATCGATCCTGTACAGTTCCAGTCCCAGGTCGGCAGCGATGATCTCCGCCGCCATAGTCTTGCCGGTGCCCGACGGTCCGGCGAACAGAACATTGACGCCCTTGCCCGTCGCCAGGTGTCTGTCGAAGCCCCAGCGTTCCAGCACAGTACGCCGGTGGCGCACCTGCACAACGATCTCGCGCAACTGATCGACCTGGTCGTGCGGCAGTACGATGTCGCTCCAGGTGTAGGATGCTGGAATCTTGTGCGCCAGCGTCGCAAGCCGTCCGCTCGATTGGGCGCGGCATGCAGCGTATAGATCGTCTCTGCTGATCGACTGCCCGTTATCGCCGCGCCAGCGCGCCAGATCACGCGCAGTGCGCGCCGCATCGCGGATCTGTCCGGCTGTGAGGCGGAAGGTGCTGGCAAGCGCTTCGAGCGTGGCATCATCGGGACAGGCGTCGCCAAGGCGCAACCGCCAGATCCGTTCACGATCGGTGTACGTGAGAGGTGGCAGTTCGATATGCAGATAGCGCACCCACCGGAGCGCTCCGCGCGCTTCCCACGGCTGTTCGAGCGCGAGGAATGACCAGCCGGCGTGGGTGTCGAGCGCCGCGAGCAGCGCAGTGCGCAGCGCCACAGGCGCATCGTCGGCCAGCGCCCGGTCTGCACCGCACCAGAAGATCGCCGCGCCACGCAGGGCAGCTTCCCGCACTGCGCGCTCGAACAGTTCATCGAGCGACGCGGCGCCGGGTGCATCATCGGCGGGCAGACGTTCAAGATCCACGGTCAGCAACGGCAATCCCGCTTCAGTGCAGAGCGCTTCCGCCAGAGCGCGCCGACCGCTGCCGTAGCTGCCGCGAACCCCGAGCGCCAGACGCGCCTGCGGCTCAGCGGCGATCCGGCGCAACCGCGCCAGCAGATCGGCTGGCATCACCAGGTCGTCGAGCCGACGCGCCGGATGCACATACCCGGCGTAGGGGAACAGCAACGCATCCAGCGGCGCTGGCGGGTCGCCGGGAGCGCGGCGCAACTCAGCGACGATACGGTCGTCGAGTTTGAGAAAACGCGAGATCAGCGGCGGGCGGCGCTGTCCATCTTCGAAGATGAGCAGAAGACGGTGACGCATAAGCGGCGCACTCGCCTCGAACGCATCCTGCCGGTACAATCGCTCGGCAGGCGTGGTGCAGAACAGCCGCAGCGCCAGGTCGATCGATGGCCGCCGACGCGAGACATCATCCTGAATGTAGGCGTAGATGCGCTCATAGCGCGAGTCGATCTCCGGCGCGAGCGCCAGCAGCAGCACATCACGGGCAAACGCATCCAAACCGAACAGGCGCCCAAGGCGGAACAGTGGCAGATCCGCTCTGTCCTGGCTGGCGGAGTGTAACTCCACCTCAATTGCAGCGCGCTCCTCCGCCAGCGCTGCGCGCTGCTCCGCGAGATCCGGCGGCAACCCTGATTCCTCTTCAGCCAGAATATCGGCTTCTGCGCCTGGGATATACAACCCGCGGTAGCTATCGTCAGCAATGGGACCATAGATCCAGCGCGTCAGCGCAATCTGCCATGCCAGCAGGCGATGCAGCCAGTTCAGCAGGAGCGCAATATCCGCCGGTGCGCAGGATTGCGCTGGTTGTTCTGGGATGCGTTTGCGCATAGTCGCCATATGCATTGTCCGTTCCACAGAGTGCGGTATTCCGTGTTTACCGTCTCAACGTACAACAAGCGGCAGGTACGCTCGCGGCAGCTGTACTCCTGACCGGAAGACTACAAAAACGTCCGGCGATTGCCCTGAGCCACAGTCAGGTGATTGCACGACCCCGTAGAATGTTGTTCCTGTGGCGGCGCCGGCGATTGCCGACGAGCACGCGCCAGGCGTCAGAACGCGCGACGGCGCTGTCCAGGTAAGGCCATCCTTACTCTGGCTTGCCATAACCCGATATGTCTGGCGTATATCAGGATAGGTTCCTTCCTCTTTGTCAGTCTCGGTCCAGATCAGCGTTACCTCGTCATTCCCATTGATCGCCAGGCCAAGCCGCTTGAAGGGATTTCTCAACGTCGATGAGGCAAGCATTGTGACCGGACCGAATTTCCCTGTCTGTCCGTCGTAGAAACCGACTTTCACGCCGTCAGGCGCATACCATGCCATGTAGAGCTTCCTCTTGCTATCGAGTTCCATGTCGTCGGGAGGGGAATAACCAACCGGCAGATTAACTGGAGAAGACCATACGCTGAAACCGGTTGCTCTGGTAGACATCCATAGCACTGTATCTTTGGTGTAATTCGCGATATCACCACGCATCGCAATCGCGCTTCGCTCGCCAGCTTCCGGTGCGCCTCCCGACCAAGACAAACCTGTCCATCGACTGCGATTGACTTTCGTTGGGAATCTCGAGGTCCAGGTCACGATTGCTTCACCAGTCGGTACAATCGCTACCGTGATGTTTGACACGTTCTCGTACGGCGATATCGGCGCTATGGAAGACCAGGATGTGCCGTTCCAGATTCGCGCAACGATTCGTCCACCATCGATCCAGACTACAATAATGTTGGACGGTCCTGCTGCCGCAATAATCGGATCAGAGGAATCGGTTTTTGTATCGGAGAGATTCCGAGGTGACGACCATGTCAGACCCCCGTTGGTTGATGTCTTGTAGAGAATATCGAAGTTGTTTTGATATGTCGCCGTATTGTCCGACCAGACGACATGTATCGTATTGTTGCTATCAATGGCAATCGATGGATGGCGCGACAAACCGGCATTGTTTGACACATTGACGAAAAGAGTCCAGGAATAAGCTGCCCGGCCGACAAGAAATGCAATCACCAGTGCAATCGCAATCAGTACCCAGCTAACTTTGCTGAACGGCTCGCTCTGTTCTTCATTCGGATCCGTATCGTTTCCTCATTCTTGCGCTATTCGTAGCGAAGCGCTGATTCTCTTCACATTGAAGAGTGAGGGTGCAAAGTAGCGCAATATCGTCAACAATGATATGGTCGCTGAGACCAGGAGTGCTATGATGATCGTTGAAGCATCATTCCCACGATAGTTGATGAACCAGTAATTAAGTGTATCTATCGACCGGTCATGGTGGATAACTGAGTCCATCTGTGCGATACCGTAGGACAAATAAATTCCCAGGCTATCACGTGCAATTGCTGATACGAGCAGATAGAATTGCCAGAGCAATGGCGCATACGCTAGATCAACCAGCCAGACCCCCCACGTTGATTGGCCAACGGTCATATGTTGGAGCAAAAACAGGACATCCGCATAATTGATGGAAACCGCCACAAGTTGCACCAGAACCCCAAGGCCAACGACCGACAGCACACCAACCTTCCTGGCGAGTCGCATTGACCTCCACTGGCCGAACAAGCACCCTGCAGCCACCATAAGCAGCAGCACTACTGGAAGGTGGTAGCGTGGACCTGGCGACCATGCGCCGACCCATGGATTGGCCACGGCATAGAACAATAGCGATGTCACTGCCATGAACGCGATGCAGTGCGCGAGCCGTCGCTGGAGTGTCAGAAAGCGTCGAAACGAGATAATGGCGAGAAAGAGCGGCGGCGCATACAGGAAGATGCTCTTGCCAGGGCTGATCAAGGCCAGAAAAAGACCTTCCCAGAGCGGCCTGGGAAAGCGCAGATACTCGCGAATGTGATATCCCGTATCGAAGACATTCGCGAACCGCCAGTAGTTGTAGGCTGCTAAGAGCAGAAGACCGACCAACAGTGGTCCGAGCGCATAGCCTATCAACCGCCGATTCTGGGAGTGCAGCGACCACGTATACCAGAAGAGCGCGGGCAGATAGATCACGGCCGCATATTTGGTCAGAATTGCAACGCCCATGAGCGTTCCCGCCAGAATCATTCGCCACATCGCGCCTTTACCGTGTAGTCCGGTTGTCTGATGCAGCAGCATAACGATCAGCACCAGGAAGAGCGTGAGTAGTGGCTCCGAATAGGTCAATGTTGCATAGAGCCACGCCATGGTTGCAAAGCCATAGGAGAGTGTCACCGCCAGCGCAACGACGTCAACGCCAAACAGATCGCGGGCAAATGCCCAGATCGCCACCAGGTTGAATGCAGAAATGATTGCTTGAAATAATGAGACCGCTTTCTCGGTTCCATCGCGTTCATTCGTCGGTGTGAGAACGGCGCCAAGCCAGAAGAGAGGCGCCTGGAGGATTGGTTGAACCAGTCCGTACTTGCTGTAGACTTCATCATTGCGACCCGGCTTCTCGAACAATGTGTCAATGCGCTCGTCAACAGGAATGGCAATCGTGTGGCGCAGAACAAGACTGCGCGTCACCGAATACATACTGCGACCATCAGGATTATCAAGATATGCCCCTGTCGTTAGCAGGTAGAGCGACAACCCGAAGACGAAGAGAGCAATTTGTAATCTATACTTTGGCGCCATATTGCTCGTTTTGTTGTTACCCAGCGATCCGCTGTACAGCAATGGTATCGCCACCGATACGGTCGTACAATGAAGTAGTTCACACAAGCCAACGACCTGCTATTGGATGTCTTGCAGAACCTGACGACGCGTTTATGCCATCCTGCCGTGTCACATTGCGTTACGGAGCAGATGTTCAGGTTGTCACAGGTGTGACTGGAAACCAGGCAGAGATGCATGGTACGGCGCAGGAAACCACACAACCAGACAACGGGCGGAAGCGGGGGAGTAGCACGATCTGCCCGATGCGAAACGCTTGATCGTTGTTGAACAATAGACTCGGTACCTAGAGACTACCACGCGACTCGCGCCAATCTTTCGACATATGGCAGTACTATTCCGCAATATTTCAGACATGCTGTGTACGTTTATCGAAATACGTCAATGTGGCATACCAGACTCTTGATATGTTTTGCTCCTCTTCCGAGATTTCTCGGAACGGCTAGCGTTGACGTGATCGACGCCGTGTTTCAATTGGAATACCTTCGCAACGCAACGCGGCCATATCAGTTTCAATTGTCCGCCGCGTGACGCCCAGCGCGTCCGCCAGGTCCTGGTCGGTCGGCGCGGCGCCCTGCGCTGCAGCCTCGGCGAGCAGGCGCAGAATGCGGTGACGGCGCACCTCGGCAGGCGTTGTTGTGCGTCGCAGCCTGGCATCCTCCGCGCCAGCGTCGATGGTCCAGCGGACGCTCACCCGGTCGGCGTCGGTCAATCGACGCCCAAGCGGCGCGTCGGCGTGCGCAAGCAGGACGGTCCGAATAGTCCGGCTCTCGTCCTCACCTCTATCGGGCGCTGGCGGTTGCGGCGGCGCACCGCGCGCCAGCGGCAGGTTTGCGGCGATCCGGGCAGCCAGTTCAACCGTCTCCGGGAGCGGCTCGATCTGTAAGTGGCGCCACAGCAGACTCCGCAGGAAGTGATACTGGTGCAACGCTGCCGACCGCTGGTCCAGATGAGCGTAACAGCGCATCACAGCGCCGTGTGCCTGTTCGTTGAGCGGGTCGGCGCGCGACCAGAGTAGCGCCGCTTCCAGTGCGTCGTTCGTTGCGCCGTTCGTCTCCAGCGCGCGGGTGAGACGCTCCAGCAGTCCGAGATACCGGTTGCGCAGGTTGTGACGCCGCTCATCGATCCACTCGCCATCGACGCCGGGCAGCACGTCGCCGCGGTACAGCGCAATCGCCGCCTGCCAGTCGCGTGGCTCTGTCGAACGTGCGAGCAGTTCGAACTCACGAACATCAACGGTGACGCCAACCAATCTCAGCGACTGACGATCCGCAACCACGCAAGCGGCGAGATCGCCGAGCATTGTGCGCGCCCGGTGGAGCGTATCGGAGAGCAGGTGGCGCGCCTTTTTCGCCGAACGGTCGGGCCAGAGCCGCTCAATCACCTCCTCGCGTGCGAGCGGCGTGCCGTTCGATCCGTCGAGCGCCAGGCATCCGAGCAACGCGGCGATCAACGGTGAGGTGACCGTGACGCTGCGCTGGTCGGAGCGCAGTTCCAGTGCGCCGAAAAGTGCTGCTCGCAGGGTCATATCTGCCTCTCGCCGGCCTGTGGGATTGTTTCTTCGGGACGTGGGATGATACACTCGCAGTGTAGAAGAAACGCCGGGCGAATGGTAGGGGTTGGGGAATACAAAAAGGGATATAAAGTGGTAAAGGACACAAACGGCGATACACGGGTGTGCTACAATCGAGACACGCGAGGAGGTCCCCCGGCAATGAGCGATTCCGCATCCTTTGCCGACCTGGTGCGCCAGCAACGCAAAGCGCTGGATCTCACCCAGGCCGAGCTGGCGCGCGCTGCCGGTTGCGCAGTGGTGACGATCAAGCGTATCGAGCAGGGTACGCTCCGTCCATCGCGGCTGCTGGCGGAGCGTCTGGCGACGGCGCTGGCAGTGTCGCCCGTCGAACGCGCCAGATTTGTGCGTAGCGCGCGCACCCGTCTGCACCCCGTCGCCCCGAACGCGACCCCCTACAAAGGGTTGCACGCCTTCCAGGAGTCCGATGCGGCTGATTTCTTCGGTCGCGCGGCGCTGGTTGAGCGCCTGGGTGAGCGCCTTGCCGCTGGAGGACTGCTTGCCGTCGTTGGTCCTTCGGGGAGCGGCAAGTCGTCGGTGGTGCACGCCGGGCTTATTCCCGCGCTGCGACGCGCCGCAGCGTCGCAGCAGCGGCGCCTGATCCTGGTCGAAATGCTTCCCGGTGCGCATCCCTTCGATGCCCTGCGTGCGGCGTTGTTCGGCGCCCTTCCCCGCGCCGGGCGCCAGCGTCTGACCGGCATAGCGCACGATGCGCGGTTTGTCAGCCGCGCGCTGCGGCGCGCTCTCCCGACGGACGATCAGACGGAGGCGCTGTTGTTTATTGACCAGTTCGAGGAGTTGTTCACGCTCTGCGTCGATGATGCCGAACGCACCGCGTTTCTGGACGGTATTGCGCACACAATCGCTACAATGCAGCAATCGATGCGCGTGGTCATCACTCTGCGCGCTGACTTCTTTGACCGTCCGTTGCACCATCGTGCGTTCAGCGAATGGTTGCGCGATGGCGTGGAGTTCGTCCTGCCGCTGAGCGACGACGAGGTGCGTCTGGCGGTGGTTGAGCCGGCAGCACGCGCGGGGGTCACGGTCGAGCCGGCGCTGGCGGCGACACTCATTCGTGATGTGTCCAACCGGTCGGGAGCATTGCCGTTGTTGCAGTACACGCTGACCGAGTTGTTCGAGCGTCGCACCGGCGCACGGATGACGCTGGCGGCGTATGAGGCGCTCGGCGGCATTGCCGGTGCGCTGGCGAACCGCGCCGATGCCATCTACCAGACCCTGTCGCCGCAGGCGCAGGATGCCGTGCGCCGGGTGTTTCTCCACCTGGTGCACCCCGGCGAGGCGATGGACGATACCCGCCAGCGGGTGCGGATCGCCAGGCTCGCTGGTGATCACGTCGGCGAGGTGTTGGCGCAGTATGGCGCAGCGCGCCTGCTAACCTTCGACCGCAACCCGACCAGCGCCGAACCGACGGTTGAAATTGCGCACGAGGCGCTCTTCAGCGCCTGGGGTCGTTTGCGCGACTGGATCGAGGCTCGCCGCGACGATCTGCGGGTTCATCGCTGGCTGGCGCTTGCAGCGGACGAGTGGGACCGGCGGGGTCGCACTGTCGACTATCTGGCTGTTGGCGCGCGGTTGGCGCACTTCGAGGCGCTGGCTGGCGGCGACCTGCTGCTCACCGCCGTCGAACGCGCGTTTGTTGCGGCGTCGGTGGCGCGCCGCGAGGAACTGGCGCAGGAGGAAATAGCGCGGCAGGCGGCGTTGCGCGAGAGTCTTGCGTATTCCGAAGCGCAACGGCTCGCCGCCGAAGCGAACCGGCTGCTCCAGCAGGGCGCCAGCGCTGAACTGGCTGCGCTCCTGGCGCTCGAGTCGCTCGAGATACGCTACACACCACAGGGCGATGAGGCATTGTGCGGTGCGTTGCGCTCTGATCTGCCTGTCCGGCGGCTGGTCGGGCACGAGCGCACAATCTGCACGCTGGCGTTTTCCACCGATGGGCGATCCCTGCTGAGCGGCGGTCGGGATGGCGCCGTTCTGCTCTGGGATCTCCAGAACGGGGGGCTGGCGCGGCGTTTCGGCGACAGCGGCAGCGATATCATCTGTGCGGCGCTCGACCCGAATGGGGCGTTTGTCTGCTTCGGCGGCGGCGATACCCCTATTCGGCGCTATAACCTTCATACCGGCGAACCGGCTGGCTGGCACATCGAGGCGGCCGACGCGCACCGCAGCTTCGATCTGTCCGCTGATGGGCGAACGCTGTTCGTTGTTGCAGGTGATGGCGCTATCGCCGGATATGATGCCGCGACCGGCGCACCGGTGCGCCGCCTGGCGACCGCGACCGCTGCAGCGCGCCGTCTTGTCTGCGCTGAGCGCGCTCCGATGATGATCGCCGGGTATGATGATGGCAGTGTGCGACTCTGGAATACTGCAACCGGCGCCGTCGAGCAGACGCTGACGGGCCACCGCGCCGCGATTATTGATCTCGGCATCACGTCTGATGCGCGGTATGCCATCACGGCCGGTCAGGACGAAACAGCGATCGTCTGGGAACTGGCGACCGGTACGCGACTGCGCACGCTCGAGGGAATGAGCGAACCGCCTGGTTGGGCGCGCATTGCGTCCAACGGTCAGACGGCTGCGCTGGGGTTCGGCGACGGGACGATAACCATTTGCGACATACTGAGTGGGCGGGTGCTCAAACGTCTGAGCGGGCAGGGGAGCACCGTCTTCAATATCGCATACAGTCCGGACGGCGCCATGATCGCGGCTGGCGGCACGGAACGCGTCGTTCTGGTGTGGGATCTGCGCCCGGAAGCGACACCGGATGCATGGGTCGGCCACCGGGCGATGGTGCACAGCCTGGCGCTCTCGCCGGATGGAACACTGCTGATCAGCGGGAGCCGGGATGAAACAGTGCGCATATGGGATGTAGCGCACTGGCGCACCCTCCAGGTGCTGCGCCCCGGCGGCGAAGTCATCAGCGTCGGCTTTACGCCGGATGGTCGCTTCGCGCTGACCGGTAGCAGCAATGGAATGGTTGTCGTCTGGGATCTGGCGACCGGCGCCGCGCTTCGCTCCATCGTCGCGGGTCGTAGCTCCGTCAACGCAGTGGTGTGCTCGCCTGACGGACGCCTGCTCCTGACCTGCGGCGGCGATGCCGGTCATCACGACGCAGCGGCGTTCCTCTGGGATCTGGCGACCGGTACGCTGGTCCGGCAGTTCAGTGGGCATCAGAAGACGGTAGGGTGCGCTGCATATGCGCGTGACGGATGCCGGATCCTGACCGGCAGCGACGACTGGACGGCGCGGGTGTGGGATGTGACGACGGGCGCTGCGGTTGTTGAACATTGCGGACATACCGGCGCGATCTGGGGCGCGGCGTTGTCGCCTGACGGGCGCACAGCGGCGACGGCGAGCATGGATCGCACGGTGCGTATCTGGGATGCTGCCAGCAGCGCGTTGATCCGCATCCTCGGCGGGCATACGGCTGCGGTTCAGAGTGTGACCTTTTCGCCCGATGGACATCTCCTGTTGAGCGGCAGCGCCGATGGTACGGCGCGGTTGTGGAACGTCGCCGATGGGCGCGAGGTGCGACGCTTTGTCGGTCATCAGGGACCGCTGGGCGCGTTCGGCAGCGTGGCGTTCCTGCCCGACGGAATGCGTGTGCTGACTGCTGGCGCCGATGGCGCCATTCGTTGCTGGCACATCGATCATCGGGCGGCGATGGATGCGTTGCGGCGCCGGTTGTTGCGTGAACTGACCGCGAAAGAGCGGCTGCAGTATGGACCTGGCGGCGGATAATCGGCCTCACCGACTCGCTCACGATCCAGCGCTGATGCCATACTGCGCTCGTTCATCATCGGTGAAATCGCGCAGCAGGCGGCCACGCAGGTGCGCTGCTGCATCGCGCCAGTCGAGATGCCAGATGCGCGCGACGCTATCGCCGCTACAGGTCAGAATGTGGCGGTTATCCGGCGCGAACGATGCGCCAAGCACTGCGCCGGTGTGCCAGGTAAACCGCCGAAGTTCCTCGCCGGTCGCCATGTTCCACAATCGCGCCGTCCGATCCTGGCCAGCGGTCAGGCCCAGGGTTCCATCGGCGGAGATCCGCGCGCCGTTGATATAGCCATGGTGCCCGGCAACCCGCCAGATCTCGCGGCCACCGGCGAGATCCCAGCAGCGCACGCTGCCGTCGGCGCTGCCGGTCAGCACCTGCGTCATATCCGGGCTGACTGCGGCATAAACCATTGGGAAGCGCGGATCCACCAGGCGCTGCACTTCTGCGCCGGTTGTTCCATCCCAGAACCGCACGCTCCCGTCATCGCTGCCGGTGACGGCATAGCGCCCATCGGGTGAAAAACTCGCGCCGACCACCAGGTCGGTATGACCGATCAGCAGATGAACCATGTCGCCGGTGGTTGCATCCCACAGCCGCGCGGTGCGATCACTGCCGGTCGTGAGAATCAGGCGCCCGTCAGGCGAGACCGCCATGCCCCAGATGCGGTTCTGATGGCCGATCAGCAGTAATTCAACAGCGCCGGTCTCAATATCAACCACGCGCCCGATGCCGTCATCGCACGCCACTGCGACATACCTCCCGTACGGGTAGGCAGCCAGCCCGCCATGCAGCGTTATCGCTGGCGTCACGCGCCAGCATGCGCGTTCGCGCCCGCTTGCGCTATCCCACACCCGCAAGGCACGGTCCCCACCGATGGTAACGACGGTTTTCCCATCGGGCATGAACGCGGCCGCCATCAAACTGCTGGGTGAACCACGCAACACCGGCGGCCAGGGAGTGTCGTCGAGCGACCAGAGGGTTGCCACGCCATCGAGACCGCCGGTCAGCACGAACCGACCGTCCGGCGAACCGGCATGGCTCCAGATCAGATTATTATGCCCGGCGAAGCGCCGGAGTTCAGCGCCAGTCTTCACGTCCCACAGGCGCGTCGTCGAATCGAGGCTGCTGGTAATCATCCCCGCGCCGTCGGGCGTCACCGAGAACTGTTCGATCCAGTCGGTATGGCCGCGATACTCACAGACGATCCTGCCGGTCTCACGATCCCGGCGTTGCACGGTGAATGTATCTTGCGGACCCACCAGAATCGTCCGTTCATCAGGAGTAACGGCAACATTCCCGGAGAACGGAATGTCGCGCAACAGCGGAACCGGCGCAGGCTCGCCGAATGTCCAGCGCAGGACGCTATTCCCTGCACAATAGATACAACTGCGACCGTCGGGCGTCAGGTCGATTTGTCGCGGCACGCTACAGCTGGTATCAAGCGTCTCACGCAAGACGCCGCCCACCGGATCCCACAGCCGCAGGTATGGTTCCCTCCCCCAGGTCAACAGCAACCCGTCGGCGGTGAACGCAACCCCCGTCAGATGAGCGCCATGTGGCAAGAGATGAAGCTGCGCGCCGCTGGAAACATCCCAGATCCGCACCGTCTGGTCATCAGCGCCGCTTGCGAGCAGGCGGCCGTCCGGCAAGAATGCCAGGGATCGCAGATTGCTGGTATGGCCCGCGAACTGGCGCACTTCGGCGCCCGTGGCGACATCCCATTGTCGAATCACCGGATCCTGACCGCCGGTCACAACCGTACATCCATCCAGCGCGTAGGCGACGCAGTAGATTCTGCCGGTATGACTGGTGAAATGACGCACCGGCAGATCCAGAAGCGCCGCGCCGCAGAGCGCCTCATCGCCTTGCGGCGTATAGCGTAGCGCAAGCGAGTGCAGCGCCAGCAGGGCAATCAGTTCGGCGCTGCCGCCGCGCTGGATCAGCCGGTTGGCCTCTGCGGCAAGGCGCTGCGCTTCGGAACGCGCCAGGCTCTCACGCAGCGCCTCCTGGCGCGCCCGTTCCTGCGCGGCACGCTGCTCCCGTTCCGCGATGCTTGCTGCGAGAAAGGCGCGCTCCTGCTGATTGAGTTCAATCCCGGTCAGCGCTTCGAACTGCGCCAGGCGTGCGCCGCCAGCAAGAAAACTCGGGTCAGTGCCGGCGGCGTGCCATTCCGATGCGGCGTATGTCAGGCGTTGGTAGGTGTGCAGCGCGTCACGGCGCTCATCGATCCAGGCGCGCAACCGGTTCCAACTGCCGATCAGCGCCTCATGCGCCAGTTCCACCGTCGCGCCGCCCGCATCGCGATCGAGCGTCAGCAAGCGATGGTTGGCGAACAGTTCGGCAATCGCATGCGCGCCGCCGGGCAGTTCGGTTTCATGCGCCCGGCGGCGCGCGGCTTCGCCCGACTCCATCACCGAAATCAGGCGCAGGAAGAGCTGGCGTGTCGCGGCGCGAGCAGCGTCATCAAGCGACAGATAGAGCGCATCGGCGCGATGGGTGATCGCCCCGGCAATCCCGCCGATGGTCTGGTAGTTCGCCAGGTTCAATCCAGTGGCCGCGCGCTGTTCAAACAGCTCGGTCAGCGTGTACTGGAGCAGTGGCAACGCCCCGGGCCGCCGTTCCACATCGGCAACCAGCGCAGCGATCAGTTCCGGCTCGATGTCCACTCCCGACCGTTCGAGCGGACCGTTGATAGCGCGGGCAATTTCGCCCGGCGTCAGCGGCAACACCACCTCGGTGCGTTCGCGCAGCGCCGCACCAAAGGCGTGGTACTGCAACGGGCGATCATAGAAGTCCGCCCGCAGCGTGACGACGACGCACGGACCGTCAGGCGCGCTCGCCAGCGCCAGGAGGCGGCTCAGGAATGCAGTGCGTTCCGATTCGTCACCGCAGATCGTCCAGAGTTCCTCGAACTGATCGAACACGACGAGTCCCGCTCCGCTGTGCGCCGAAACATCGTCGAGCGCAACGCACGGGCGCATGCCAGGCAACGCCACGCAGATGCGCCAGCAGTCTGATCCAGGCAAGGCGCCACGGCGGAGGGCAGGGATCAGCCCGGCGCGAACGACCGACGACTTTCCGCTTCCCGAGGGACCGACGACCGCCAGCAACCGCACCGGATCGGCCGCCGCCGCGCACGCGACGCCGGACAACCGCTCCAGCAGGCGGTTCACCAGCGTCTCCCGACCAAAGAAATCATCGGCATCTTCTTCTGCAAATGCGTACAGACCCTTGAAAGGGTTCCGCACCGTGCGCCTCCGGCGTGGCCGGTGCAGCAGGCGAAGCAACTTCTCGCGCTGATCGGGCGCGACATCGAG
>Ga0308410_1000052_pt1 | contig 43213 bp, 28 predicted proteins | sample HotsprOSTMatCore_FD_203467 | JGI IMG/M metagenome (GOLD analysis project Ga0308410, IMG submission 203467) | Hot spring phototrophic mat microbial communities from Octopus Spring, Yellowstone National Park, Wyoming, United States -... | ecosystem: Environmental > Aquatic > Thermal springs > Hot...
CCTGCTTAAGAGCACGACAGAGGGGTACTCAAGCGATTCCAATGCCCGGACTAAGGTCAGCAATTCCAACCGGTCTCGCGAGATATCTGGTTCCCAATCCTCTGCTTGGGAAAACAGTTGTCCGTCGATCGTCAAAAACGTGAATCGCCAGAAACCTCCCCGGCTATCCGACTCGATCTCCATCTCCAGTCGTAGGGTTAAGGCTGGGGAAATCATCGCCTGTCGGTTTGATTCCCTTAATTCGGTTTGATTCCCTTAATCCTGTGCACCCTATAATCCTGTGCACCATCTCAGGCAAGCCCCTTGAAGCTTTGGGAAGGGGGTGTCCGTTGGGTGCGACCAAATCTTCTTAGGGTTTCGCAAGTGTGCGGGCTTATGGTTCCCTGAAACACTTATGCGAACCGCAACCCTTTGAACTCTACGTTAACTGCGGAAATGAATGGGCTTAAAGCAGTAGGCCGACTAACCGGCCCTTGGTGGTCCGGCAGTCGACAGGGGCCAAACATGCTTTCGGCGGCCCTATGCGGGTCTGCGGCCAGGGGATAGCAATGGATCCGGCCCGCGGACCAAACGTGTCGTGTTTCTCTGCAAAGCCTTCATCGTCACAAATTGCCCGCTTTTCGTAATGGGAAAAGTTTCTCCCGACTCATTGGTAATAACGGAATCCTGGGCGTGAACCAGAAAATCGTTTCGGTCCGCTCAACAGGAGGATGGTGGGCGGGAAGAACTTAATCGGGGCTACCTTAGGGTGCTACCTTAAGATTGGGTGTATCCCAACCTTAAGATTGGGTGTGTCCCAGACCGGCTTGGGGAATCTACCGATTGAGAGGGCTTCTTGGCCGCATGCTATCGAGGCTTGAGACCGAATTTTTCCCACCGCTTATCCTCATTTTCCCACCCCTGGCCAACCGTGGGGGTATCGCGGAAACATTCCATTTCACAAACCCACCCCGTGGCCCTAGGGAGCCTAGCTACCCTGAGGAGACTCTGCCAAACTGGAAACGCCAAAGTCCTGGCTTTCGAAAGGGGGTCGGAAGGGTGCCGCTCCGAGGAGACCTCTGCAGTCCGATCATACACCAGGATCGAGTGGATCCCAAAGAAAACTAATCGAGTAGATGCCAAAGAAAACTAGGTCTAGACCAGGGAGCTTGAGAAAACTAGGTCTAGGCCAAGGAGTTGGCCCCGGGAATGCCTCCCCACGGACCCATGCCGCGGGCACTAGTGGGAGGACGGCCAGGTCCGCTCCACAAAGGTCGTATCGTGCAAAGCTTCTCGAAAAGTAGGATGGTCCAAAATCTGCAGGTGTCGGGAAACCGTCGTAGCCACTCCTTTAATCCTCAATTCCCGCAAAGCCCGTTTCATCGATTCGATCGCTTCCTCCCGAGTGGATTGGTGTACAATCAGCTTGCCGATAAGTGAGTCATAGTACGGGGGGATTTGATAACCCGGGTGGACATGGGAATCGAACCGAACTCCGAAACCTCCGGGAAAGAAAAGCTCTTCGATCACCCCCGCGGAGGGCCGAAAATTGGCTTCGGGATCTTCCGCGTTGATTCTGCATTCCATCGCCACTCCCCGATGGGGAATTTCTTCCTGCCGAAATGGCACGCGTTCGCCAGCGGCTATGCGAATTTGGGCTTTGATGAGATCGATGCCGGTGACCATCTCCGTCACCGGGTGTTCCACCTGGATCCGAGTATTGACTTCAATAAAGTAGAAGTTGCCCTCCCGATCAACGATGAACTCTACTGTCCCGGCACTATCATATCGTGCAGCTTGACAGAGACGAACGGCAGCTTCGCAAATTCGCCGGCGGGTTTCCAGATCCAGCCGCGGAGCCGGGCTCTCCTCGATAAGTTTTTGATGCCGTCGCTGAACGGTGCAGTCCCTTTCCCAAAGATGAACGACGTTCCCATGCCGGTCGCCGAGGATCTGGACTTCCACGTGTCGGGGGTACTCGATGTATTTCTCCAGATAGATTGCCCCGTTGCCGAAGGCCGCCTCTGCCTCCGCTTGAGCCTGCTGGAAAGCATTCCGGAGGGCCTCCTCCGTACGGGCTAGCCGCATTCCCCGACCGCCGCCACCTGCTGCGGCTTTGACCAACACGGGATAGCCGAGTTTGCGGGCAAGGAGGACCGCCTCGTGTTCGCTTCGCAAAACGTCCTCACTGCCGGGAACTGTGGGAACCCCTGCCTCACGGGCCAATTTTCGGGCTGCGTTTTTGTCCCCCAACAGAGCCATCGCTTCGTGCGAAGGGCCAATAAACTCAATATGACAGCTGCGACAGACCTCGGCAAAGTGTGCATTTTCTGCCAGAAACCCATAGCCGGGGTGCACCGCCTGAGCATTGCCAATTTCGGCAGCACTGATAATTCGATCAATGCGGAGATAACTGTCGGCAGGCCGGGGGGGACCGATACAATAAGCTTCGTCCGCCAATTCCAGGTATCTCGCCCCACGGTCTGCTTCGCTGTAGACGGCGACCGTCTCGATACCCATCTCCCGGCATGCCCGGATGATCCGCAGGGCAATCTCCCCCCGGTTGGCGACTAGAATGCGTTTGAACATTCCTACAGTGGATCCACCACCCAGTCGGAAAAAAGTTTTCGAGACCTTTTGTTCCGGTTCCTTCCAAGTAAACCCTTCGCAGAAGTAGATTCCCGGCCGGGGGAAAGCTCACCGGCTCGCAGCTATAAAGGATGTTTGTTGACCGGCCGGGTGTGACGTCAACGGATGATTCCTAACTTAATCCGAACTCCTCTAGATTCATCCCCCTGGAAACCCCTACCTCCCTGTTTTGCACGAACTCACACAGGCTTTGCCTCAACCCGGACCCCGACATCGGTGGATGAACTCGCGACCCAATAGGTATCATTTTTTGCCAAGCACTCGCCGATTGAGGCCTCCGGGGCGAGCTGCAAGGGGCCGAAACAATGCATCGCGAGAATCCCAAAGATTTTCTCGGTCTAATCTTGTATTTCCTACACAGGCGGCATGGCGAAAGGACACGAGTGGCCACGGAATTGCAGGTCCCTTAGGGATCTCCCTGCAGCAACCCAATCTTTCCGCGACTATCCCATCGGGGGAGCCGCCCGGGAATCCACCTTGAATAGGGGCCGGCCGAAGTCCACCGCCTCTCCGTTTTCGACCAACACCGCCACTATCTTCCCGGCCACTCCGGCCGGGATCGGGTTGAATACTTTCATCGCCTCGATCAGGCACACTGTGGTATCCGGCATTACCATGTCGCCAACACGGACAAACGGTTCGGCATCGGGTTCCGGGCTCGCATAAAAGGTGCCGACCATTGGGCTTTTGATGTACGTGATGTATTCCTCCTCCGCGGAGGTCTCGTGTTGGGGAGTTGCCGGCGTGGCCGGTAAAGCCTGGGGCAACGCGGGAACTGCTGCAGCACCAATCCCCGCTATTCCCGCGGGTATGTGGCGGCGAATCCGGATCCGGGCCTCTCCCTTCTGCAAATCGAGCAGGGAGATCCCATGCCGATCCATCAGTTCCATCAACCGTTGGAGGTGCTCAAGGTCGAAAGCGTCGCCTTCGGAGCGACTTTCAGCCATAGCATTACTTCCTCGAGTCTCACGAAGACAATTCTCTACCGGTCTGGGCGGATCCTGCCACGCCGGGCAAAGTAGCCGTCCTTACAGTCACATCCCCCGATGTTCTGCGTTTCGGAAAGCGGGAGTAAGCGAATCCACTTAGGAGTGAACTGCCGACCCCAAGGAGGTTTCTCGCTCATCGCGGTACCAAAAATCCGGGAGGGTCCAAATTCTGATCCTGCCGCACGGAGTCTATTCCCTTTATGGGCGGCTCGGTCTTACCTTAATGGCTCGGCGGAACGCTTGTTCCCAAGGGCGGGATTCCTCCGCCTGCCAAAAACGAGGCCTTCCCGGGGTGAAAACTCGCTTCTGCCGGAGAAGCTGCCCTAGTCAATTTTCTGGGAATCTGAACGCTTTCCGAAGCATAACCCGCGGGTATGGATTGGTGGGCGGTCAACTCAGCTCGAAAGTACCCCTTAGATCGGTACAGTCATCTCCTCGATTTGCTTTGGCACTCGAGTGAGCACTTCGCACCCCTCGCGAGTGACCACCACGTCGTCTTCTAACCGGACACCCCCAAAATCCGGAATATAAATTCCCGGCTCGACCGTCACGACCATGCCTGCTCGGAGAATGTCTTTACTGGCAGGAGAAAGCCGGGGTTCCTCATGAACCTGCAATCCGATTCCATGTCCTAGACCGTGGTTGAAATACCTTGCCAACCGAGCATTCTCGATGACCGATCGGGCTGCTCGGTCAACTTCCGCCGCAGAAACCCCAGGCCGAATCACGCTAATAGCCGCCTTTTGGGCCTCGAAAACAACCTGGTAAATCGTTCGCAATTTGGGCGGGATTCTATTTCTCAGAAGCACCCGGGTCAAGTCGCAACAGTATCCACGCGTCCTGGCCCCCCAGTCGATAAGAAGACAAGGGGCATTCTCCACAGGCCGATCCATCGGCACAGCATGAGGAAGGGCCGCTCGGGGACCACTCGCCACAATCGAGGGAAAGGCCGTCCCGGAGGCTCCCAGTCTTCGCATATGATACTCGAGCTCATTTTGAATCTGTCTTTCGGTTTGGGTGGCCGACAAACCCGCTCGGATTATCGTAAAAGCCCGCTCTGCTTGCGAAACCGCCTCCCGAATCCGGGCTACTTCCTCAGAATCTTTGATAACTCGGAGCTGCTCGACCACCCCCCGAGTTGACACTAAATTGACGGCTTTCAGAGTCTCGGTTAACCGGGAGTGAAGTTGCACCGAAAGAGATTCCGACTCAAAACCGACTTGGAGCCAACCCAACCTCCGTACGACCTTGGCGACAGCCTCCGGCATCCGCACGGTGGTCGGACGGATGAATGCTTCAACATCTGGGCACTCTTCTCGAATTTGAAGGGTGAAACGTCCATCGCTAATCAGAACGGCCTGCTTAGGTCCACATGCCAGATAGGAATCTTCCCCGGTGAAACCGGTTAGATAAGTAACGTTGACCGGATTAGTGATCAAGATCCCGTCTAACCCAAGCTTGCTGATCGACTTAACTAACTTTTCTCGGCGAATTGCGAAGGAATCCTGCGACATCGGAATCTCCTTGACAGCCTCGAGGTGTTACCCGCCTCCGAAAACAAAATTGCCGAGGACCTCGCTGTGTGGATGTTACTCCGGATTTGGGCTGGCTTGTGCTGGGGCCTCCTCCGGCTAATGGGCGTCGCTCGGGAGTCATAAAGGGGAACTTTTCACATTAGTGACCCATTTCAGGTGAGTGTCAATCTTCGTCGGCTAGTTGCTCCCACGGGATGGGTGCCTCCTTTCGGGCTGTGTTAAGTCGGGACTTCTAACCCGGGTGGAGCCCCAATAGGGTGTTCGACGGGAACCACTAAATATCTTCCCCGAACTCCGAGGTTTATCTTGTCGGAACTCCCAGGTTGAATCAGAATCCCCAAATAGAGGGCGTGCCCATATACCCCCTATGGGTACATCTTTTAGGTCGAGCAATTCCGGGGGAAATGTCTTTCCATATCCGGGGGGATGTTCCCGGGGACAGTCGGGAATGCCGGAGACCGAGCACCGATGCAACTCCGTCGGCAGGGAGGAGCCACTCGCTTCAGTACCTGGCAGGATCCGCGCGCAGATGGAACTCCCGGTTTCAACCCTGTTTGTTATTGTGACCATGGTGTGGGATGCGCGCCGGGGAACTCGGACCACCCCACTGCCCCAGCTGACCGCCGTGTGCCTTCGATCTGCGAGCCCGCGGAACTCGGACCCCCATCCGCGGCTTGATGGACTGATATGCCGTCGGATCCGCGCGCCGGTGCAACCGGGAGAGAGCTGAGACCGCTCCTCTAGGATGATAACGTCGGACCCGCGCGCGACTAAAACTCGGTGCCTTATGAGGCAACCATCTTACCCGGTTTTTGCCGTGGTTTTGGAGAATGGCTAGTGACCGGGGCAGGAGTCCCAAGAGCGACCGGAACCCACGCCAGAAAATGAAAAAATGGAGACTAGCTGACCCCGGAATAATCTTCCCTATTTCTATCGATGGGATGATGGATGTACAGCGACACCGCTGGCAGAACTTGCCTATACCCCGGAGCCGTGCCTTTCCGCGGGGCTGTTGGTCCCCGTGGGCTTTACCCCAGCCGAGATGTCCTGGGGGCAAGTAACCTCAACTAAGCTCATGGTAAGCACACTAAGCTCATGGTAAGCACTAATCCAGAAAGACTCATTCTGGGCATTGTTAAGAAGGCCAAAGCCGTCCTCGAAAGGCTGCTCGATAGCGGACAAAGGCCGAGCGTGATGATTCTCCCTATAATTTTCGATTCCTATCCCCGAAGGTTGGGCCTGGTGCTTACTGCAGGTGTTTATACCTCAGAAGTCCATGGGCCTTTCCCCCCGGAAATGGGGTGCCCCAAAGTCTATTTTGTTTGCACCTAAACGGATGGATCTGTGTGGGATGTCCTAGGGGAATACTGTATGATGCGTTCCGCGGGGGCTGGGCATCCCGCGGTTGTGTCCCCAAGCGATTTCGGTAATACTAGTGAGAGTTTTGGCTTCTCCGCCGGCAATATATGGGACGCGATTGGGTGGGAGTTTTGCGGTGGAAATTTGGCCTGCTATTGACTTGCTAGGGGGGAAATGTGTTCGCCTGAGGCGGGGTGAGTATACGGCGGTGACCGTCTTCGACGAAAACCCCGTGGAGGTTGCCCGCCGGTGGTGCCAACAAGGGGCGGATCGCCTCCATTTGGTGGATCTTGATGCCGCTAAAACGGGGAATCTAACCAATCTCGAGGCGATTCGGGCGATCCGGGAGGCAGTTCCGGCCGTCTGCCAGGTGGGCGGGGGAATTCGCTCCGATGAAGCAGCCGAGCGGGTTCTCGGCCTGGGTATCGATAGGGTCATCGTGGGCACGGCCGCTCTAGCAAACCCAGAGTGGTTCCGATCGTTATCCCACCGGTATCCTCGGAGGATAGTGCTTTCGCTCGATGCTAGGGAAGGGCGAGTTGCCATCCGTGGTTGGCAGGAGACGACGTCGGTTTTGGCCCGCGACGCCGCTCGGACGTTTGCGGACCTACCACTGGCAGCGATCGTATTCACAGATATCGCTACCGATGGGATGTTGACAGGACCGAATTTAGCCGCGGTGCTCGCCCTCCAGGCGGAGGTAGACATTCCCGTGATTGCTTCCGGGGGAATCGCTCGTTTGGAGGATATCAAGGCTTTGGCAGAAGGTGGTGTCAAGGGGTGCATCATCGGGCGGGCTTTGTACGAAGGAACGGTCCACCTGCCCGATGTTTTTCGCTTTCTGGAAAAATTTAAAGAAGGGCAAATGCAGCCGGAACTGGGTTAGGATGCTTCCCGGGAGGTTTAGCCGGCAGGTATAGAGAGAACGGGAGGTTAGATAGAGAAATCGGGAAGCTTTCGCCACGTATTCCGGCCAGCCGCGGTCGAGGGGGTACGGGTGGTCCTGCTCGGGGCAGGTTCTGATTCAGCCTAATCCCAGGAAAGAGTTTCCGGCAAGGATATTTGGGAATCGGAAGGTACCGGGCAGGATTTAAAGTACCGGGCAGGATTTAGAGTCTCCGGCAGGGTTTAAAGAAATCCATTTTTGAAGAGGATTACAGCCACTTGTTGGCTCATGGGGGGTAAGGGCTCGATCGGCCCGAGAGAGCCAACTTTTCCCGCGGATTCCCACCGGGTAGAAAGGGTGTACTTCTAGGATTGCGGGGTAGCTGGGGGGGCCTTCCCCGGCTTGGATGGCGGACTCGCTTGGCAGGATAAAAGGCGGTGGCCCTTAGTAAGCCGAGAAAGGGTTGGCGATTTGGCGGAAAGTCCTGTGGGGCCGCGAATGGCTGAGGGCTGCTTCTGGGGGCCAGCTTCAACGGCATTTTGCATTGGGACGGCTTGGGGGGCTTGAGCGGCTCGGACTTCTTAGCGGCTGGTACTGCTCATAAGATGGAGCGGTTATCGGTTCCTGAGAATCTAGCGAGCCAGGAAAGATTAGGCGAGCCGGCAAAGAGTCTCAGAATCTCAAAAGGAATTTTTGGCTACCACAATTGGGACAATGGCCAATAACGCGGAATTTGCCCTTCGGTTGAAGAAAGTTTGAGGAAAGGGTTAAGGGAAAAGGTTTATGGAAAACTTGGCGGTGGAAAATATCCGGAATATCGCGCTGTGTGGGCATGGGTCTTCGGGCAAAACCACGTTGGTGGACAAGATCTTGCAATTTGCTGGGGAGATCACCCGGCCTGCCAGTGTCGACGACGGGACGAGCGTGTGTGATTTCGATGAAGAGGAGAAAAGTCATAAGTACACCATCGAGGCGAAAGTCACTCACTGTACTTATGGCGGCCGGTATTTCCAGCTGCTGGATACCCCCGGCTATCCGGATTTCATTGGGCAGACGATCAGCGCGCTGGCTGCCGTGGAGGTGGCCGCTATTGTCATCAACGCCCAAGCGGGTATCGAAGTGAATACCCGGCGGGTATTCCAGGAAGCTGAAAAGGCGGGTTTGGGCCGGGTGATTATTCTGACCAAGTTGGATCAGGAAAACATTAACTTCTCGGTGTTGGTGAGGCGGATTCGGGAGTTCTTCGGAAAGGAATGTGTCCTGTTGAATGTCCCGGTGGGTTTGGGTGCGGAATTGCGAGGGGTAGTAAGCACGTTAGAGCCTCCGGAGGATGTCTCCGGGGCCGTGATTGATCCCCGGGAAATCCACGAAGCTTTGATCGAATCGATTGTCGAAGCAGACGACGAGGTGATGGAGCGATATTTGGAAGGGCAGCTGCCGAGCCAGGAGGAAGTTGGGCGGCTTGTCAGCACCGCGGTGGTCAAAGGCACTTTGATCCCCATCTTCTGCGTTTCCGCCAAGGCGGGGATCGGTTTAAAAGAGCTGCTGGAAGGATGGACGTTGTGTGTTCCAGCTCCCCCTCAGCTACCCCGCAAGGGGACCGCTCCGGATGGCACGGAAGTGGAGATCGCGGCCGATCCTGCGGGGCCTCTTGTAGCCCAGGTCTTCAAGACCCGAATTGACCCGTATGTGCAAAAGATCAGCTATATCCGGATTTATAGTGGCACCCTCCGCAGCGGGGAAACGATTCCCGTGATGGGACAGCGAAAAGGAGTGAAGTTGGCTCAACTTTACCGGGTGCAGGCATCCGAAATGGAGCCGGTCGACTCGGCTATCGCCGGGGAAATTGTGGCCGTGACGAAATTGGAGGAACTGGAGACAGGAAGCATCTTCGGGGAATACAGTTTGCCCCCCTTGGTATTCCCCACTCCGATGGTGGGTTTGGCAGCCAGTCCCAAGAGCCGCGGGGACGAAGCAAAGTTGAGCTCGTCCCTGGCGAAGGTTTGCCAGGAGGATCCCACCTTCCGGATCGACCGAGATCCCCAGACCAAGGAGACGGTCATTACCGGGATGAGCGAGTTGCATCTCCAAATCATCCTGGAAAGACTACGGCGAAGGGATAAGTTAGAAATCGTCACGAAGGAGCCTAAGATCCCATATCGGGAGACGGTCCAAGCCAAAGCGGAAGGGAGTTACCGGCATAAAAAGCAGACTGGCGGTCGGGGGCAATTCGGGGAGGTTCACATCCGCATGTGGCCGCTGCCCAGGGGAATTAAGCCCGAGGAATATGCCACCAAGGAACGCTTCCCGGAGATGAAAGAGTGGCACTACGACCCCGAAAGCAACTTCTTGTGGGTGGACTCGATCGTCGGCGGTGTGATTCCCAGCAACTTTATGCCTGCTGTGGAAAAGGGATTCAAGGAGCGAATCGAAAAAGGGGTGATCGCAGGTTACCCGGTGCAGGATGTTTGTGTGGAGGTCTTCTACGGCAAGCACCATCCAGTGGATAGCTCGGAGCAGGCTTTTAAGACAGCTGCCTCGATGGCATTTCGTAATGTTTTCCAGCAGGCGAAACCAGCAATTCTGGAGCCCATTGTGCGCTTGGAGGTCACTGTGCCCACGGAGAAAGTGGGGGATATCAACAGTGATATCTCCAGTCGGCGAGGCCGACCGCTAGGGCTGAATTCGGCAGGGCCGGGGATGCAGACCGTGATTGCCGAGGCACCCCTGGCCGAGGTCATGAGCTATGCCCGGGTCCTTTCGAGCATCACCGGTGGGCAAGGTTCCTACACCATGGAGTTTGTCCGGTACGATATCGTCCCGCCTCACATCCAGGAGGAGATTATCCGGAAAGCAAAATTGGAAGAAGAGGAAGAAAAAGAGTAACCGCAGACTTTTAAAGGGCAACCTTTTGCTTAGAGGAAGGTTGCGGAAAAAGCTTTCTTTCACCATTTTTCATTGGCTTGGGGGGAGAAGGGATGCTCCCTAAGGGTATTGTTCCACGAGAGGATAGCCCAGAGGGAATTGGCATTACCGAAAGCTTCCCGTGAGTAGGCGCCGGGGGACTATCTGGGACCGATTGTTGCTGCGGCAGGGACCGGTCGTTTCGGCTGGGGATTGCGGCATGCCGGAAGGGCGAACTCCACCCCATGGAGGCCACTGATTAAAGACGGGTCTTTCCCGAGGTTGCTCGCTCTTAGCCGAAGGGCTTTTTCCAAAGCCAACGGAAAGGGCCGACCGATCGAGGGCCGAAGTCCCCGAAAGGAGCACTGAAGCCGGGCTTACAAGCGGTGGACTACCGAACACATCCCGGTGTAGGGGTTTTGGCGGCTGGGAGCGTTTGTTCTGGCGAGTGAACACAAGGTTTCGAAGCCGCGGTGGGTTTAGCTGCAAAGGAGAATTCATCGGTGAGCCGACGGCAATTGATTGCTGGCAACTGGAAAATGAACCTCAATGGGGCAGGTGCTGTTGCCCTCGCGGAGACGATCGTTCGAGGGGCCGGTGAGGTAAGTCATGTGGACTTGGCCGTTTGTCCACCGAGCGTGTACCTGGAAGCCGTGGGAAAAATCGTTCGGGGGACACCGGTGGCACTGGGCGCGCAAAATGCCTTTTATCGCCAAAGCGGTGCCTTTACCGGCGAAATTAGCCCCTCCATGCTGGTCGATTTGGGATGTCGCTATGTCATTTTGGGACACTCGGAACGGAGGCATATCCTTCGGGAAACCAGCGAGGAAGTAAATCGTAAGGTATATGCGGCCCTTCAGGTAGGGCTGGTTCCCATCGTGTGTGTGGGTGAGCTGCTGGCCGAACGAGAAGCGGGAGAGACAGCCGAGGTCATCCGCCGGCAATTCGACGGCTCGCTTTCCGGCTTGAGTGCCGAACAGATGGTGCAGGTGGTTATTGCCTACGAACCGGTCTGGGCCATTGGAACGGGGAAGGTGGCTACCACCGAGCAGGCTCAAGAAGTGCACGCCCTTTTACGGGAGTTACTGCGGCAGAGGTACAACCGGCAAGTGGCAGAAACTGTGCGAATCCTTTATGGAGGAAGTGTTAATGCAGAAAATGCTGGTCCTCTGCTTGCTCAGCCGGACATCGACGGAGTGCTGGTGGGTGGTGCCAGCCTCAAGGGAGATCAATTCTTGGCAATTGCTGCTCAAGGTCGCCGGGTCTAAGGGAATTGCTGAAATTTTGGACTTGGGAGGGATTGGGGAGTAAACGCACAGTTAACAACGCGGGGTTTTCCCGGCGATAACTTGCCAGCAGCTTTTTGAAAGAATCCGGGGCGGCGAGAGGCCTCGGTTGGCAATGGCTGACTTTGTATCCGGGCTCCGAGGGTGGTTTTGGGATAGGAAAGGAAAAAGTTCTGGCGATGGTTTCCCATTCCCGGGGCTAAGTTATTGGTGGCTGAGCGGCAATCCAGAGAGTGCAGTTCGAGGGTCGGGTTAATTTCGAAAACATCAAACATCAGGGCGGTATCCCAAAGAACATAGGTCCCGATGCAGGTGTGCAATCGGGGACATGACCTTGCGGGGGCAGCTGTCGCAAGTTTGGGTAGCCGGAACTGTGGAGTATTTGCTGGGTGGGCCGGTTGCGGGAGCCATGCCCACCTGGCTTTTTGGAGAGGAGAAGATCAATGTCTGCACTGGTTGAGACCATGGTGATGGTCCTTTTGTTTTTCCTAGCAATCTTTCTGATCCTCCTGATTCTTATCCAGCGAGGTCGAGGGGGAGGGCTGGCCGGGCTTGCCGGGGGCCTTGCCACACAAAACCCCTTCGGCACCAAAGCAGGGGATATTTTCACCCGGATCACGATTATCGTAGCCTCGATCTGGATCTTAGTTTGTCTGATTAGTGTACGTCTGTTAGGCACAGGGCGAGCTCGGATTGATCTTCCTCAAGGACAGCCTGCACATCAGGCCCCAGCCGGCCAAGAGACCGTCGGAGCGGACCTTCCGCCAGGTGCTCCGCAAAACCCCGCACCTTCCGGACAATAGCCAGGAACTGGGGCTAGTGAGCCCGCGGAGGGGTGGAGCCGATCTGGGAACATTTCTCTCCGGGGGAAGTTCCAAAGGGGAAACGTTTTCGCACGAGGAGCACCCGGGGGTAGGAACTTCGGACTTTGGCTGCAGTGGGGCATCGGGAGCGATTCTTCCTTGGGGAGGTCCTGCCCGCATATCTGGTCAGTAATTGCATGGGGATGCATTCCTTTTTTCTTTTTCGAGGTGTCGGCGGACATATTCAGGGGATTAGGGGGAGAGACCAAAAAGGGGGGAGAACCGTTCGTTCACTCCGGGATGTACAGTTTTTCCCTAAGAGGATAGCCTTCATCGGGTAGGGATTAAAACTTTCGCGGCACCTAGAACAATCCTTGGAAATTTAGGGGGATCTTTATTCCCTGTGCTAGCACTAGCACTCGAGGAATATTTTCCTTATAGCTCCCTTTTCATGCCCTGGGCCCCCTAATAGCTTTCGGAGACGGGATTTGAGGTCCGGGAGATCACTAAAAGCGATTAGAAGCGGGGGAAAGCCGACGTGAAGAACAGTTAGCCCGCGGAGGAGATTTGGCGGTGGTGGTGAGTATGACAGGTTTCGGTGAGGCGACTCTGGAGGCTGCTTCTCTGAGCGTGAGGGTCGAGATTCGTTCTCTGAACAACCGTTTCCTGAAAATCCACGTCAACCTGCCGGAGGGTTATACGGCTTTTATTCCGCCGATAGAACAGCTGATCCGCCAGCGGCTGCGACGGGGGACCGTCTATGTTTACGTGCATTTGAAACGATTGACCGGGCCCGTCCGCTATCGGATCGATGAGGAAGTTGTGGAGGCTTACAAATACCAGTTGGAAAGTTTGCGGGCCCGATTTGGTTTTCCCGAACCGGTTCGGCTAGATACCCTCTTAGGTCTGCCGGGAGTGGTGGAGCCGGTCGATCCTGGGGAGGTGGAGGGGCTTCTGGAGTGGCCTGTCCTCGAGGGGGTGATTTCCTCGGCGTTGGAGCAACTGGATTGGTCTCGCCGCCAAGAGGGTGCGGCAATGGCGGCTAGCCTCCGAGAACTTTGCGAGCAGGGACTGGCCGTGTTGTCGCGAATTGAAGCACAGGCACCTCAAACAGTTTCTTTGTACCGCCAGCGGTTTGAGGAGCGTTTTCGAAATCTTCTTGCCGCAGCCAACTTGCAGCCTGCGGAGGTGGACATTCTTCGGGAGGTAGCAGCCTTTGCGGATCGGGTGGACATTGGGGAGGAAATCGTCCGACTGCGGGGCCACTTCACTCGCTTCTTGACCATGATGAATTCCGCCGATTCTTCGGGGCGACAGTTGGATTTCCTGGCCCAAGAAATGCATAGGGAGGCTACAACGATTGGAGCGAAGGCCTCGGACGAGGTGGTCTCTCACTGTGTGGTGGAAATGAAAACCATTATCGAACGGATTCGGGAGCTCGTGCAAAATTTGGAGTGACGGCCGAAGTTGCAACGAGTCCCCTGGCGGGGCATTTTCCCATTTGAGTCGGGCAGGTAACAGTGCCGGGAAAATGGGGCCGCCTAGAAGACTGGAACAAGCATTCTTCACCGCCAGAGCGTGGGAAACTTGTATCGGCATGTTTCGCACTCGAACAGTTATCCCCTGGGGTTTGGCAGGCGGGGGGATGCTTCCGAATCTTGCTAAATCTCTGAAACAGCAACGGTTTCGAAGGGCCCAAGCTCCTGAGGCCTAAGGGTGGGTTTAATATCCCACACATTAGGGAGGTCTATGTGCTGAAATGATCAATTCCCGAAGTGGGGGCAGAATCGTGGTGTTGTCGGGACCCTCTGGGGTAGGGAAAAGCACTGTCCGCAAGATGCTCCTAGAGAGGGCACCTATACCCCTTTTTAGGAGTGTTTCCGCCACCACGAGGCCACCCCGGTCTGGGGAACGGCATGGAATTGATTATTACTTCCTTTCTCCAGAGGAATTTGCACGGCTTCGGGAGGCGGGAGAGTTCCTGGAATGCTTCGAGATCTTTGGCGGGCATTGGTATGGCACGCTCCGGTCCGAGGTGGAAAAGCACTTGGCAGAGGGCAGGTGGGTGTTGTTGGAGATAGACGTCCAAGGCGGCGAGAAGGTGATGAATGCACTGCCGGAGGTCATCTCCATCTTTCTCCTGCCCCCCAGTTGGGAAGAATTAGAACAAAGGCTCCGCAAACGGGGTACGGAGGATCCGCAGGCAGCGGGAGAAAGGCTAGCAAGGGCGAAGGCGGAGCTTTCTCATGCGGAACGTTATCGCTATCGGGTGGTGAACGATTCTCTGGACCGGGCCGTAGAGGAGATTTGCGGTATCTTGGCTCGAGAGGCTGGACTTCCGCCCGGGCAGGATTCGGTTGGCAAAGTGGCCCTGTGAGGAGGCATTTGCCCCCTGGGAGCGATCGGCAGGAAACAGTTCCCGGGAGAATCCGGCATTCGCGTGCTGGGGCCGGCACCCGGCTTGGATTCGTTGGGGCACTTCGAGAGAAAACTTCGAACTTGGGGTGTGTGTTGACCTGCGGGAGTTTTAGGAGGTGAGGTAGGCGATGTACGAAGATCTGCTCGACGAAGAGTTGTTCCGCAAGGTAGGTGGACCCTTCCGCCTTACCACTTTGATTCAGAAACGGATGGTAGCCCTTATGCAGGGGGCGGAACCCTTGGTGCAACTGGACACCGATGACCGAATGAAAATCGTCATCCAAGAGATTCTCCAGGACAAGATCTACTTGGACACGGAACTTAATGTTCAGATAGCGGATAATCAATCCGGGCGGTTGGCCCCGCCGGATGTTGGCTTTTCCGGTCGGTAGGGCTCTGAGCTTTTTCGATCGGGAGCCGACTTTGGGGAGATCGACCGGCCGGGGGTGCGGTTTCCGGGGAGCCCGCAAAATTTCGGGGCTCTCGAGTTTGTGCTTGGAGGCTCGGATCTCTGGTTCACTAGCGGATGGGTGGTTGGGGCAAAAGCAGTGGGTTTTGCTTGCCCGGAAGTTTTTGCTCGAAGGGAATCGGAAAACACCCTGACGGCAGACAGAAAAGGCCCCCTCCATTAAAATATGCCAATCCTAATTGGCAAAAGAGGCAAGGGAATTCGCAGAAGGTGTTTTCGGGCGGTCTGGCAGGTTAGGTTTTAAAGATTTTGGAGCTTCCGTAATGTCGAATCTTCAGGGGAGAGAAATCGTTGTAGGGGTCACCGGGGGAATTGCTGCCTACAAGACGGCTACCTTGGTGAGCCGGTTGGTGCAGTCGGGTGCCGGTGTTTTTGTGGTGATGACGGAATCGGCCACTCACTTGGTGACCCCCAAGACCTTCGAGGCCCTTACCCGGCGGCCGGTGGGAATCGGAATGTGGGATACAGGTGTTCATCCTCACGTGGAGTTGGCACAGGAGGCCGATCTCTTGTGTGTGGCTCCCGCAACGGCGAACTTCCTCGCGAAGGCTGCTGTGGGATTGGCAGATGATTTACTCTCGACATTGTATCTGGCTTTTTCCGGACCTGTGCTGATGGCCCCTGCGATGAACACGGCAATGTGGCAAAAGGCAGTGGTGCAGAGAAATGTGGAGCAACTGAAACGAGATGGGGTTCACATTATCGAGCCGGGAACCGGATATCTCAGTTGCGGCATGGTGGGTGCCGGCCGGATGGCCGAGCCGGAAGAAATCTTCCAGAAGATTGTGGAGATCCTCCAATCGGTTCCGCTCCGTCAGCGTGGGGCTTAATTCCTGGGGAAAACTCTTGTGGATACCTCTAAGGAAGGGAAAAGGTAACAGGTTTTTTTCGGGTGAGGGAGGAGCTTCCACCGTAAGATCGCTTTGCCCCCGAGGAATTCACCCTATTACTGCCAGTGGGTCAGATCCCGGGCCATCCCGACTGGGAACCGCCCAGGTGAGTGCTCGTTGACTCGGGTAAGGACATGACTCGGCGTCCAACTGTCGCAACCTGCGTCGGACGAATAATGCGTTGGGAACTCCTTACGAGCCGGTCTACACGGAGAATTGTCGGGACAACCTGAACGGATGAGCATGGGGGGCACACAAACCGCAAACCGCCCCACCTTTCGGGTCCGGGAATTTGGGGCTAAGGAATTCGGAATTTGTGGGCGAAGATTGCAGGCTTTTCGGGGTCTGGTGCCCCAAGTGCTGCCGAGCCTCCTGAGGCCGGCTGGGATCGAGGGTGGTACCCGGGAAAATCCTGAAGTTCTCCGGCTCTATCCTGCCAGAAATTTCCCCGGTTATAGCAGGGGTTGATCTTTCCTTGGACAGGTTGGTTCGATTGCCGGGGGTGTGTCTCGGAGCCCACAGCTGGCTCCAATTCTCTGTGCCTTGGGGACCATTTTTCCGCCTATTGCTAAAGTATTCGCGACAAAGCATTCCATAAGAGCTCACGGGGGACATGAAGCTTTCGGATTCTCAGCCCGTTCCCCAGGCTCGGAAGTTTCGGGAGTCTGCAAGTTTCTGCTACAGGGTTATAACGGGCCGGTGGGAGAGCCCCGAGAGAGGATGCCAGAGTCCTCCTGGCAAGCAGAATCCCGGAACCGCAGGAAAAAAAGATAAAATTCCGGATTGCAGGTTTGGACAAAGGTAGAACTCGCGATTGCATGTGTGGACAGAGGGCTTAGATCTGTAGAGAAAACGCTGAGAGGTCGGTGCTCTCCAAGATCCGGGGTAAAAGACCCGGAAAAGGCCCAGGATTAGGGGTGAAGGATGGGTTCTAGAGAGGGAAAATGGCTCGGATCTTAATTACCTCGGGGCCAACTCGGGAATATCTGGATCCGGTCCGCTATCTGACCAACGGGTCAAGCGGACAGATGGGGGCGGCATTGGCCCAGGCTGCGGTGGAACTGGGACATGAGGTGATAGTAGTCTCCGGCCCCGTGCGAGTGAGCTATCCCCGTGCGGCCCAGGTAATCCCCGTGGTGACCACCGAAGAGATGGCGGAGGCCTGTTACCGACATTTCGCAGGTTGTGACGGGGTGATTGCCGCGGCGGCTCCTTGCGATTTCCGCCCGGTTTATTTTTCGCCTTCGAAGATTCGTCGTTCCGGTGGCCGGCTGCTTCTGGAACTTGAGGAGACGCCGGATATTGTTGCCTCGTTGGCTGCCCGCCGCCAAGCCCAATGGCTAGTGGCCTTTGCTTTGGAAACGGATGCACCGCGGGAGTGTGCCGTGGCCAAGCTCCATCGGAAAGGCTGTGATCTGATCGTTTTGAATACCCCGGAAGCGATTGACTCCGAAACAACCGCGGTGGAGGTGCTCGATGGGGCAGGCCGGGTTTTAGGGTCCTATCAGGGCAGTAAAACAGAGGTTGCTCGGCAGCTTATTCTCCTTTTCACCCGAGTTTTCGCGGATCGGTTTCCTTCTCTTGGCATGGCTTAGAAAAACCCCCTGTAAACTTCCCCTCGGTTTATGGACCCACTAACTGCCAAAAGCGATTGTCTATCAAGTTTTCGTGGATTTCCTTCGGTCGGGCCCAGTCCTCCCTTTTGCTGGTCAATCCTCCCTGTAGAGTAGTCGATACCCACAAAAGGAGGGATCTTGGTCTCTGTAACCGTCTCCTAGTTGAGCCTCCGTAACTTTCCGGTCGCTCACTCAGGCTGCTTCCCGAGCAATGAGGAGTAGTTCCCCAGCAATGAAGGGTGGTTTCTGAGCGATCGATTATTCGGAGAATTGTTCGGAGGGTTAGTAGGAATGAATTTGCGGTTTCCGCGGGAGAGTCCGCCTGAAAAGAAAAGGTGAATTGGAGAGATGGTACCGAAGAGGCAGCCTCCGAAAAGACTACTGCCTGTACCGCAAAGCGAATAGGAACTTTAATCTTTTTGTATTCCGGAGATGCTTGCCCGGCCGGGATTTGCGATCGAAGATAAACTTTGACGGGGAAGATGCATTTACTTCTGCTTGATTTGTCTGCCACATTGAAGTAGGTGTTTTGCGACCAGAAATTCAGGACTACCTCTTCCACCGAAAACGCCGGGGAACGGATTGCCCCTGAACAACCACCAGGGGCAACTCCGGCAGTATGAAGAACTCGGACCGGGGTGAGAGGAGGTGCCGGTGGATTTCGGCCCGATGGGTACCACCGTGGGATAGAACCTGGGGAGCCGGCTTCCCCTCGCGGGGAAGATTCTGGTTGGGGAAGGGAGTCTGGAGGTTTGAGTCCGGGCTGATCGGAATCGCGGGCTGAAAGGTGCGGGTTCTGCTGGAAAAGAAGACCTCCGGCTGGAACCGGTTTGTAGTGGAAACAGGGGGTTCAAGGGAGCCGAGGTATCAGCTTGCCGAGGAAGTTAGACAAAAGAAAAAAGAAACCAGTTGCCAAAGGGCAGATTGGGAACAGTTTCTTAGTCTAACCGCGGTTGCGGAAAGGGAGGGTTTATGATGGCACTTTTCAGGGACAAGTGGGTTTGCAGCGGGTCTGCAGGCGTGGTACTCCTATTTGCGGCCGCACTGGGGTCGGGCACCTTGCCCGCTCAGGAATGCACTGTGGTGGGAGTGCCTCTTGTTCCGGCCGGGGGGCCTACTTATCGCTTGGAATATCACACGGTCTACGAACAAAGGCAGGCCACTGTGTACCGTGTGGAGCAGGAAACCGTGTATGAAGAGCAGCGAGTAACCCGGTATCGGCCACTTTGGGAGACAGAGTATCGGGAAAATCGCTATCGGGTGGCTCGACCGATCATGGAAACTTCTACCCGGGAAGAGCGATATTGGGTCCAGCGGCCTGTCTACGAGACCCAGTATCGAACCCAGGTGATCGACCGCATCCGGTATGTGACGGAAACTTCGGAGCGGGAGGAGCGTTATACGGTACGGAGGCCGGTTTGGGAGACCTCCGAGCGGGAAGAGGTGTACACGGTATACCGGCCGGTAGTGGAAACCTCTTACCGGCTTCAACATCGCACGGTGCTTCAGCCGGTGACCACCTACCGGACGGTGGTGCGGGATGAGGGGTGGAGCACGCAGCAGTTGGTGCTCCGGCCGGGAATCCTGCCGCAGCGACGGCTAGTTTGGCAACCGCCGGGTTGGGTTACCGATCCTGTGACGGGGGCGGTCACCTGGCAAAGGATGGGGCTTTACTGGGTGGATGCACCTCGTGGACGTTGGGAGCTCCAGCAAGTGTGGGTGCCTAATCCGGTAACCTACCAGGTGCCTCAAACCACTTATGTGCCGCAGACGATTGCCGAGCAGATTCCGGTTCAAGTAACCCGGTATGTGCCGGAGCAGGTGGTCCGCAAGGTTCCGGTCCGGGTTTGCCGGATTGTGGAGGAACAAGTGGTTCGTCGCGTTCCCGTGACGGTGCAGCGGCCGGTGGTAGAGCGAGTGGAGCAGCAGATCCCAGTTCAGGTTTGCCGACTGGTGTGGCAGGAAGAGATACGGCAGGTCCCTGTGACTACTTATCGGATCGCTTGGGAAGAGCGGGTCGAACAGGTGCCTGTACGGGTTTGCCGGTGGGTGGCCTCGGAGGAGACGGTTACCGTTCCACGAGTGGTGGAAAAGCGAGTTCCCCTCACGTATACCTACTATGTGCCCCGCACAGTCGTCTGCCGGATACCAATCGATCCGTGCACGGGGGAGCCGCTCCCCCCGGCTTCTAGCGGCGTAAGTTCGGGAGCTGTTGTCCGTCCTTCCCCCCAGCCGGTGGAAGTGCAAAAGCCGGCCGGGGCGACCCCGCAGAACTCCTCGCAGACCCAGCCGGAGGAGCAATCTCCGGTCCATCCCCACCCGGTGAATGGAACCTGAACTCTTAGGCCATGGAGTGGTACAGAAACCTGCTTTCAGGCACCAGCTCGCCCGCCCAGTCAGGTTTTCCGCCGATTTTTGCCGGCAAATCGGTGGCCCTTGTCGGGAGGTTTGCCAGCGGGTCTCAGGCCGAGGTGGCTCGAGTTCTTGCCCAACTGGGGGCACAGGTGGTCCCTCGAGTCTATCCTTCTGTTCACTATCTCATTGTGGGCGAAGGAGAACCTGTCGGCAGACAATCGTTGGCCGCCGGAGAAAGCTGGAAATCCGGTGCTGTCGGTACCGAAGGGGGCAACCGGCCTTTTGTCCTATCCGAGAGTGATCTTTGGGCTTGGGTGGGACTCCTCCGCCTGCGGGAAGAGTCTGTATCTTTGTTTACGCTCACCACCGTTGCCGAGTTGGCGGGGGTAGAACGGTGGTTGTTGCGGAGGTGGATCCACTTGGGTCTTCTTCGGCCGAAGTGTTGGGTTTTTCGGGCACCGTATCTCGATTATGGGGAAATGGTGCTAGCCCGCCGGCTTGGGGGATATCTTCGCAGCGGGTTGTCTTGGAGAGAACTCGAGTCGTCGCTTTGGCGGCTAGCATTTCAGGCCGAAAAGCTCGGGGCCCAGCTCCGGGATTATCGGTTGATCTGTTTAGGAAAAACCCTCTTTCTGGAAGGGCCAGAAGGGACATTCGATTCACACGGGCAGCGTTGGTTTCTCCCTCCCGCGGGTTCGGATGTTTCGGGGGAACAATCAGCCAATTCTGCGGAGGGTTCTTCACGGGATCCACCGGTAGGTGACACCGCTACGGAACAACTCCGGAAGTTTCGGGGAGCAGAAGCTTCCGAGAGTCTGCGAGAAACGCTCTGCTTGCAACCATGGGCCGCGGGTTTGGATGTTCAAGCAAACCGGGTCCACGATGGAGTTGGCCCGGCATCCTTGGCAGAAGAGGAGGCGGAATCGGCTCAGGTCGATGTCCCGGTAAATCTGCCCAAACAATTTCGACGATTTTTCCGAACCGGGGGAGGAGATCCCGCCGCGGAGGGGTCGGATTCGGTAGGAGGAGTCGATCCCCTTCTCCTGCGGCTTGTCGAGTTCCTGGGTGGGCCGCCTGGAGAGCTTGCCCCGCAGGCAACCACTCGTTCCAGTAAAGTTCCGGTCAGGGAATTTTTGGGGGAGAGCTCGGGGGATCTGTCGCAAGCAATAGAGGCCCAGCGGGTTCGCCTTGCCGCTTGTGGCCCGGATGCCGAAGGGTGTTTCGTGCTGGCGGAGTTGCTTTATCGGGCCGGTCAGTTGGAGGCCGCCCGGGAACGGTATTGGATGGCTATCGAGCTGGATGAAAATTTCGTGGAAGCTCGGACCAATCTCGCCTGTGTTTTAGTGGAGTTGGGTCAGTGGGAACTTGCCGAGGCTGCTCTCCGGGGTGCCACCGAGTTGCAGCCTGATTTTCCAGAGGCTCATTGGCACCTAGCGATGTTATTGGACAAATTGGGCCGGGGGAATGAAGCCCTCTATCATTGGGCAGAATATCGGCGATTGGCCCCAGATTCTCCTTGGGCGGCGGTGGCCGAAGCCAGATTGCAGGCAGAAAGAAAGCCGGGGGCACTTCTGCATGAATTGTCTAAAGAATAACTGCCTGGACTCACTCTTCTAGGACTTGTTGGGAAAGTAGGCCTTTCGAGGTTCTAGGGGGACTTTCCCTTGGCTTGATCGGCAGGACTTGCTACTCCATTCGGTGAGTGTGTCCAGGTTTTTAAGAGCTCGAATGGGACTTCCCTCCCCTCCGTGTTATTCGGAAAGTGTGCCATCCTATGTCTTTCGGACAGTCTTTACTTTTGTGACAGTTTCCGGAAAGCGTTATTTTTGTAACAGTTTCCGGAAAGTTTTATTCCCGAAGGTCCCAATCCTTTTGAGGCTTCTCATTTTTACTAGTTTACCTATTCTCGCCAAATCCGAGGTGATAGATTGGTGGGATTTCGGGGGCCCGTTTTTTGGGGATTCCCGGGGTGGAAAGCCGTGTACCCCATTCTTTCAACGTAAGCCCCCGGTTTCTTGCCGCCTTCAAAAAAGTCATTAATGTGGTAGATCTGGGTGTCATTAATTTATTGCCATTTTCGGGGGTTTAGGGTTTGTGTTGGCCCTTCGGCATAGAAAGCTTTTGCAAGTTCGAGGCCTCGGGGAAGGAATTTGGATCTCCTCCGGGGTTTCCGGCGTGGTGGATTTACCATCGGCTCGACACAGGGCCATGATCGGACTCTCTCGTGATTTTTGACCTATGGTTTCATAAACCCCACATTTGGTGAGATGAGAGGATGTTTCTCCGGGATGGCACACCTGCAGAAGCCCTTTGCCTTCGTGTCGGTCCCGATCAAGTGGCAGATTACGGGACGGTGTTGGATGCCTTCCGTTCTAAGCGGTCTTGACCGGCAAATCCGGGGAACTCCGGCGGAGTCGGGGGATCTGCTGGATCGAGCTCATTGCCTGGCACGAGGGATCCGCGATACTGCAAGGAGGACGCTGTTGAACCATCCCGGGGGGAAGCCTTGGGGTTAGGAGTGTGGGCATCTTGGGGATATGTCGCTAATGAGGGTCAAAGGGATCGCAAACTGTGTGAGCTGGGGGATTGAGGGAAAATAACCGAGGACCGCCGACCGGGGTTTGAGGGGCTTCCAGGAGGGTTGACAAACATTAAGAGCTCGACTGGGTGGCCGTCCGTCGGGCAAAGAGTTAAGAAAAAGACCGCTCCCACCGGAGGAGTGAAGGATCCTGTTTTGGGTTGGCTGGTAGTTTCTCGGGAGAGAGTTAGAATCGCGGAATGCCGGGTTGAGAAAGGGGGTTTGGGGAGACCACCCTTCAGTCCGGAAGAGCACGTGCTTCCAAACTCTTAATTTCCGAATTTGAAAAGGCTTTCGGGAGTCCGCTCATGATTGCTGCCACGTTAGAACATGCCATTGCTCAAAAAATTGCCAGGGTGGGAGTTATCGGACTGGGTTATGTGGGATTACCGTTGGTACGTGCCTTCCTGAAGGCCGGGTTTCCCACGATGGGCTTCGATATTGACCCGGCGAAAGTAGAAAAACTCCGTGCCGGACAAAGTTACATCAAACACATTGGGGCCGATTGGATCGTTGAGGGCGTCCGGAGTGGCCGGTTTGAGCCCACCCACGATTTCGGTCGGTTGGGCGAGCCGGACGCTTTGCTCATTTGTGTGCCCACTCCGCTTAATGAAAGTCGCGATCCCGATCTTCAGTATGTCGAGCAAACAGGAAGGCAAATTGCTCAAAGGCTGCGGCGGGGACAGCTGGTAGTCCTGGAAAGCACCACCTATCCCGGAACAACTCGTGAGGTCCTCTTACCTCTGCTCGAGAAGAGCGGCTTAAAGGTGGGGGAGGACTTTTTCCTCGCCTACAGTCCGGAACGGGAGGACCCGGGGAACCCGAAGTATTCTGCGGAAAATATTCCAAAGGTGGTGGGGGGGATCGATGAGGCAAGTGGCCGATTGGCTCAGTTATTGTACAAGCATGTGGTCGCCGAAGTGGTGCCTGTATCCAGCTGCGAGGTCGCCGAGGCATGCAAAATTCTCGAGAATACCTATCGCTCCGTCAACATCGCTTTGGTGAACGAGATTAAAGTGCTTTTTGCCCGGATGGGTATCGATATATGGGAGGTAATCGAGGCAGCCCGCACCAAACCTTTCGGTTTCCAAGCCTTCTATCCTGGGCCAGGCCTAGGAGGCCACTGTATCCCTATTGATCCTTTCTATCTCAGTTGGTTAGCCCGAAAACACGGAATGGTGACCCGTTTCATCGAGCTGGCGGGGGAAATCAACACCAGCATGCCCGACTATGTGGTCCAGCGGGTGGTAGAGGCCTTGAACGAGCACGGTAGGCCGCTTCGGGGAAGTAAGGTTCTTGTCTTGGGAGTGGCCTACAAAAAGGATGTGGACGATCCGCGGGAAAGTCCCGCCTTTGCTATCATGCAACGTTTGCTCGCAGGAGGTGCAATCCTCAGTTATAACGACCCCCATATTCCATCGCTGCCGCCCATGAGGCACTATAAACTCCCGCCGTTGTGCAGTGTCGATCTAACGCCGGAGATTCTGCAGTCCCAAGATTGTGTGTTGATCACTACAGATCATTCTGCCTATGATTACCAGTTTGTAGTTGATCATAGCCGGTTGGTAGTCGACACACGGAACGCAACCCGAAACGTAACATGCGGACGGGAGAAGATTCGCAAGGCATAATCCGGCCTTTAACCTCCCAGTGCGAAGTCCCTTGCTCACTTCCGCACAGGGATCCCACGACGCACCTCCGACGATTCTAAGCCGCCCGTCTGACGAGAGTAACAAGTGGGGTGATCAAGGTTCAAAATTTCAGAGGCTTTCACACGCTAGGGAAAAGAAAGATTACGGAATCCGTCTTTTTTCAGGGCAGGCAGACTCCAGTGGAAAACTCAAAAGCTTGCCGATACTTAGTGACCGGATGTGCAGGATTTATCGCCGCTCGTGTTTGTGAGATGCTGCTTGAGGCCGGGCATCAAGTTCTGGGGGTTGACAACTTAAATGCTGCCTACGATCCTCGGCTCAAGGAGTGGCGGCTAGCCCGTCTTAAGGAATTTCCTTCCTTTCGATTTAAAGCAATGGATATTGCCGACACGACGGCGGTCGACTCGTTGTTTTCCGAGGAGGTTTTTTGGCAAACGGGGTCGGCTTCTCCATCCTCACAAAACTCGCCAACCTCTACCTTTGGTGGCAACCCGGCCGGTCAAGATGACCCCGATGCTGCGGAAGTTCGGAAAGAAAATTCGGGAGAGAGTGCCTCTTGGGACGGACTGCCTTTCCATGCGGTGATCAATCTAGCGGCCCGAGCGGGAGTGCGCGCCAGCGTGAGTGATCCTTGGATTTACTATCGCACCAATTGCGAGGGAGCACTGAACCTGTTGGAGGCCTGCCGTCGCTATCGTGTCCCTAAGTATATCCTGGCTTCTACCTCCAGCTTGTACGGGGCTCACAATCCAGTGCCATACTCGGAATCCGCAAACACCGACCGACCTCTTTCGCCTTATGCAGCCTCGAAGAAAGCTGCGGAGACCTTGGCCTATACCTATCATTACCTGTACGGAATCGATGTCACCGTTTTGCGATATTTCACCGTGTATGGCCCGGCAGGAAGACCGGACATGAGCATCTTTCGCTTTATCCGGGCGATTGCAGAGGGGGAACCCATTGTGGTCTATGGGGACGGGTTCCAAAGCCGCGACTTTACTTATGTGGATGATATTGCTCGGGGAACGATCCTGGCTCTGAAATCCCTGGGATTTGAGATCATCAACTTGGGTGGGGATTCCCCTGCGGTCCTTAACGACGTTATTGAGACGATCGGGCAGTTAGTAGGTCGGCCGATTCAGCGGATCTTCAAGCCCCCTCATCCAGCCGATGTTCGGGCAACTTGGGCCGATATTCGCAGGGCCCGAGAGCTCCTGGGTTGGCAACCCACCGTGTCCTTGGAAGAAGGTTTGCGGCGGACTACCGCGTGGTATTTTGAGAATCGGGAGTTTGTCCGCGGGCTTGATTTGGGGCCTTGGTAAAATGGTGCCAGCCCGGACTTCAGATCCTTGGGTTAGACGAGAGGACGGTAGTCCTATCTTCTTGCCTTGTTGGGGGTCAGATTTCTAACAATCCCAGGCAGGATCCTGGTTTCTGCACCAAGCATTCCTCTTGACGGCGTTGGCTTTGCTCCCGTACGGTCCTTGGGTAATAGATCATCCAAGGTTCGATCCCCTCAAAAGAATGGCTGGGTTCGTGAGCGGTATTCAGAACTTTTTTCTCCTTGTTGGGAATTCTTCTTCTCCTTCTTGGGAATTCTTCCCCGAGGGTATGCTACCCAACTCGAAGGCTGGGGACCAACTTTTGTGGAATAGCTCGAATGCAGGCTGGCTGGGCAGGGTCAACTCCCAAATGTTTTCAGGGGTGAAAGCCGAATGCTCCTTACCCAAGGGATTGATGGGGAAAACTCTGTCCTTATCCAAGGAATTGATGGCGAAAACTCTGTGCCCGGAATTCGTTCTCCATCCCAAAAGGTCCCCGGGTGGGGAAAACGGAAGGGATCCGATCCGGAGGAGTGCGGAGACAACGGTTCCAATTGCCGCGGGGTGGTCCTTGAGTCGGGGGTTGCAGCAGTGTTGGGGCCCGGGGCATCCAAGGAAGTACTGAATGAATCTTCCCGTTAGCACGCTTTGTGCTTGGCAATGGAGGGTGCTTGTTCCTAAAAGGGCTCTTCGTGGGGCTGCGGACACCCACGGTAAAAAGTCTTTGACAACTTTTGCAAAGAAAACCTTCCCACCCCTTGAGGGAACAACAGGGCTCTCTAACTCGGCTGGAGGGAATTGGAAAGGCTGTTCCCCCTTTTTCTGGTTTTTCTCCGGCTGCCGGCCGGTTAATCTCAGCCTGCGGAGTTGTCTATTCGGTTTGGGATTCAGTCCGTGTTTCAAATCTCTCTGGCAAAACAAGGGCTTGCTTTGGTGTAATTGAGCGGCTTCTGGAAAGGCCTGAGGTGAGATCCGGGTGCTGGTTTGAGAGTTTTCGAACTACTTTGCGGTAAGCAGCTGGATTCCCCCAGAGGAAAGGGCGGCGTTGAATTTTTGGGACGAGCGACCGGGTCTGATAGCTGTTCTCAGGTCACCGCCGCGTTACTATTCTCTTTATGTTCACTATTTTGCTTTCCCAGCTCGCGGATGGTTCTTCAAAGTTCTCGCCAAGATTGCCGGGAAAAGAAATCACGAGCTCAGTCCAGGGCCGCGGCTTGGGCGACCCTCGAAACTTCCTGGGCGAGATTGAGTAGGGAAAGCCCGCCATCGGCAGGAAATTCCGCCCATATGGTGGCACAATATAGCAGTTCTGTGGGGCACGACCAAGCAGGTGGCAAGACACGGGCTGAAGGCCTTTGGAAATGCTTTTTCGGGCGGGGCATTCTGTGTCTTGTTTTCGTCTTCGGGTGCAGCCCGGTCACTCCAAACTTGACAGAGAAAGACAACTTCCTGGCCCGACCGCAGATGAATGCAGGCAGTTGTGCGGTGGAAATTTTTTTCGTCCGCTTCCCGGTCAGTAGTCCGCTGGGAAATGACGAATTGTGGAGAGAGATTGACGAAACTCGGGTGCCGGCCGAGGCCCGGCAGCTTCTGTGGGCCAACGGGCTTCGGGCAGGAGTGGTCGGGGCTGGCCTCACTCCTGGAATTGTTTCCCTTTTGGGACTGAAGGGCCTAGGGGAAGGCGACAGGCGAGATCAAGGCCCGATTACTCTTGCGGAGAATTTGACTGTGGCCAAACGCCATCTCCAGCTACCCCCTCGGGACCGTCGGGAGGTTCTTCTTGGTCCGCAAGTGGAGCAGCTCACGCTTTTTGTGGCGGAAAAGAAGGGCGTGCGGGGACGGACCTTCGAGCAGGCCCAGCCAATTCTGGCCCTCATGTGGAGCCCGGTGTCTCAAGGGCAAATTTGTTTACGGGTAACCCCCGAGGTGACTTTCGGCCAACCGCAGACTCGGTATTCCGCGATCGAGGGGCATTTCCGACTTGACGTAGTCCGCCCCCGGGAGAGTTTTTTGGATCTCCAAGTGGCGGTAACGCTCACTCCTGGCGAAATGCTCGTTGTGGGGTGTCTGCCGGATCGGCCGGGTACCCTAGGTCATCAATTTTTCGTGCAACAAACGGAACAAAAAGTCGTCATTTTTCGGCCTAGCCAAGTCCAGCATGACGACCTCTTCTGTCCCGAGGAATTTCTCCGGCTCGCTGGGGCCTCCAGCCCATGAGTTGGCTCCTTAAGCTCCCATCGTTTCGATGGACCTTGGCAATCGGCCCGCCTTTACCTTTGGCAAGCTCACCATCCTTTGGGAAACTTCCGAATTTGCTGTCGACGGCCCCTGGGGTGAGCCATTTCTCGGGCCGGACTTGTTACCCCATTACAGGCATCTTCCCGCCGATCCTTCCAACTGGGCAACGCTTTGTGGCAGTCTGTCCAGTGGTTCCACTCCCCCGAGCGGCTTCAATCTTTGCACCCGGAGAAGGTAGTTTTCGGCCGGTCACACCAGGCCCCGAGGGAGGTAGAAGGTTTCTCGCAAGTGCTTAATCCTTACCGGTTTAGCGAACCTTTCGGGGGGATTCGGTTGGTTAATTCCGTTTGACATGTCTTTTTTTCCATTTGACATGTCTTTTTAGGGAGGCGGCTCTGAGTAGTCTGGTCCGATCCCCTGAAAAACCCGCCGGGACCACGAAATATAGACAAATAACTGACGGGATTGTCAATAAATTGGTCCTTACAGTTTCTTGGTGGGAGTTGTTCCCCGTCGAATTTCGGGATTGATGGGATGCCCGGAGGTGCAGTCCGTTGCGACTTTGCCAGGTTGGTGGGGTTATTTCCCCACGAGATTGAAGCCTATGAAAGACTAAGGGGTTGCCCCATTTGCGAAGAAAGACCCGCCAGGTCAATCGCACAGCCGGCTCAGCTTGCTCAGGCTCTCGCCCTCCCTTTTTGCAATAAGATTTATTGCCGCCAGGGAGCTGCTTACCGGTGGAAGGGACCTGGTCATCCTTGTACTAGCAGCGGCTAGGCTCCCCTCCAAACAAAAGGACAACCTGGGCCAGGTTGGGGCAGGTAGAGGAAGGGTTGTTGGCAGGATTGGTGCCTCCCAGACGGTGTGCAAGTACCTGGCCCGGGGATTTGAGGATGGCTAGCCGGAGTGGCTGGCACCCCAGCCATCCTGAAGGAACGGGTAGTGATCCCCAAAGGAACGAGAAGACCTGTGAGCCTCGAAACAAGGGAATAGGCAATGCCGGAAAGTGCTCTGATCATTGTGGATGTTCAGAATGACTTCTGCCCGGGGGGCAATTTACCTGTACCGGAAGGGCACGCCGTGGTGCCCGTGATTAACCGAATCCAGCCTTGGTTTGACTTTATTGTGGCCACCCAGGACTGGCATCCCCCTGACCATGTAAGTTTTGCGGCAAATCACCCGGGGAAAAATGTGGGCGATATTATTGTGGTTGATGGGATTTCGCAAATTCTGTGGCCTGTTCATTGTGTGCAGGAATCTCGAGGAGCAGCTTTTCATCCGGGTCTGGAAATGTCCCGGGTGCTCCGGGTAGTTCGCAAGGGCACAGATCCGCGGATCGATAGTTATAGCGGGTTTTTCGATAATGCCCGACGTCGGGACACGGGCCTAGCTTCAATCCTTCGCGAGGCCGGGGTGAAGGAGGTTTTTGTTTGCGGACTCGCCACAGATTATTGTGTGAAGTATACAGCCCTGGACGCAAAGGAGTTGGGATTCGAGACCTTTGTCATTTACGATGCTTGTCGGGGTGTCGGACTCCACTCAGATGATATTCCCAAGGCTCTCCGCGAAATGGAAGCGGCCGGTATTCGGATCGTTACTGCCGATCGGCTATCGGAGGTACTCCGCAAGTGAAAAATTTTTGGACAAATGCCACGGTGTTCTCGGGGCACTATGTTTGGGAGAAGAAAGAGGTGTGCTGAAAGCAAAAATGTCACTTTGCAAGGGTTTGCTGGCCGGGAACAACTGCCTACCGAAGCGATCGGAGAGAAAGTATTTCCATCCCTGGTGAGCAAGCGGCTAGATCGGCTGAGGACAAGTTTTGGAAATAGCGGCCGCGAAGAGTCCCGGGGTGACGATCGGTGATCATTTGTAACCTAATTGCGGCGGGGCTAGCTCGGGAGGAAGCAGCATGTCGCTTTGGAATAAATTCCGTCGGCTCAGAAGGCCAGCGGAGGCAGATCGGTTGGGGCACCATGGAACCGGACACATCCCCCAGCTAACGACTTCCCAAAGAAGCGGAGCTGCCAGCAACTCCGGGGTATCTCGGAAGCGGGGATTCCTCCAGCGGGGATTCCCCCAGTGGGGATTCTTCCAGCGGATGAGGGAGGTTTGGCAGTGGTGCCGCCGGCGATGGCGGACCATGGGACCGTGGATAGTGGTCGGCCTTTGCTGGCTTATCCCATTGGTTGTGCTGATCGTTGTCGGCTCCTACCGGCTTTATTTGGAAGGCTGGCTTTTGGCGTGGTTTGTGGGGGCAACGATTTCGGCGGGCCTCGGCTGGGGAATTGCTTGGCTGATGCTACGAAAAAAGGTGACCTTCCCTGGTCCAGAGGTTCAACCCGCTCTGGACTGGCCCCCAAGAGGAGTTGCGGCTTGGGCAGAGGTAGAGAAGCTGGCTGAAGAGGCGGAAAATTCTCCACCCTCCTACAACGACTGGGAGGGATGGCGACAGTTGGTCACTCGGGTCTTGGAGACTGTTGCCCGGCACTATTATCCCGAAGCGACTGCCCCCCTCCTTGAAGTTTCTGTTCCCCGGATCCTGCGAATTATCGAATTGGTTGCCCGCGACTTCCGCCGCACGATTTCCGAACATATTCCTCTGGCCGATCGGTTGACAGTCGGGGATCTTCAGAGGGCCTACTATCTCCAGGGAGTTCTAGGCCAACTTTATCGACTCTATCGAATTTTCGCTGTCGGCATCAATCCCATGGTGGGAGGGGCCCGGTTTATTCGGGATTTGGCTCTCCAGGGACTGCAGGAGACCACTGCGGATGCCCTGCTCCGGTGGGCTGCCAAATATGTGGTGCAGAGAACCGGATATTACGCGATCATGCTGTACGGAGGTTACATGATCCCGGCTGCCGAGGAGCTTTCCGAATACCAAAGTGTTCAGAGTCGGCGAGAAATTGCAGAAGGATTCCAGGAGCTCGCTCAGATTAAGAGCGAGCCGCTGCGGATTCTCATCCTTGGCCGCAAGGGTGCTGGTAAGTCGAGCGTGATTAATGCCTTCTCGGACCGCCCGGTGGCTCCGCCAGGGGTTTCCTGTCGGCGGTTTACCAGCTATCCGCTTCCACCTGCGGCCGACGGCCTACCAAAACTTGCGATCGAGTGCCCCGGTTCTTACCTTGAACAAGGTAGCCATGCCTTTCGTTCCCTTTGGGACCGGCTTTTCTCAGCCGATGTACTTGTGCTTGTCGTCCGAGTGGATCAAGCCGACTGGAAACCGGAAAGGCTCTTCCTGGAGACACTGCGGCAGGAATTTTTGCAGCATCCCGACTACCATCTGCCCCCGATTTTGGTGGTGGGGACACGAACGGATTGCCTGGAGGCGGAAGACCGGCGAGAGCCCCAAGACTCCGGCAAGAAGGCTGGGTATCCCGGTGGGTTCGTTACTGTGGAGGTGGCCCGGGTGCATAACCAGCTCAAGGCGGATTTAGGGGGCCTATCTGGTGGCCCGGTAATCGTGGGATGTTTTAAGGCCCCTATCCCTCCAGAAGTTCGGGCAGTGGTAGAAGGGGCGTGGACCCAGGTTGAAGACTTTGCCCGCGTTGTTCACCTTGCCCGGGTCCGCCGATCCTTAAACCAGTTCAATCTTTGGCGAGATGTGGTGAAACCGGTGTCCACTACTATGGCAAGAATGTTCGGCAAGTTCCGGGGCATGGTCGGGGGACAATCTGAGGAGTCTTGAGGCCAAAATAGTAAGGAGTCTTGAGGTCAAAATAGTTAAGGAGTCTTGAGGCCAAAATACCTAGAGAATGATCCTCCGGTCGGCGGAAACCCGAAATTGCCCCGCCCCTGGCGGAGAGTTGCTTTGCTGGGTAAGGTAGGCATCATCGCGGGAAAGTTTGTCGGCACTCTAGGAAAAACTCGGCCCGGGTGAATCGGAATAGAATCTCGGGGATCCAGAAGCCTATCAAAAATGTTTCCATCTTCATTAAATTCATCGTCTTCTGCGTGATAAGTTTAGTTAAGGTGGCCGCCAATAATTCGAGGGCGTAACTCCGGACAGTTGAAGGTCGAGGCCCAACATCTTGAGAATTCCACCGTCTTACACGCCCATTGTTGGGCCCCGGAGGGGAAGGGATTTGGTTGAGGCAGAGATTCGCCTGCAACCTTTTACGGATAAATGAACATTTGAACCCCAAGAGGGGCTGGAGGGGGCAGGTGAGGGGGAAACACCGGCTTAAGCTGCGAGTGCGTGGGTGCCCATTAGAAGATGTTGATGTCCCCCATTCTTGGGGGTGTTCAGGAAGGCCCGAGCTCGGCCGGGGGAAATTTTCTTCCGCGAGGTAGTTCTCCTTGTTAATCTACTCGGTTGACATCTCGTTGATTCCCCCCACCACTGGTAGGCTCGTGGACTCGCCGGTGGATACTCTGCTTCTTGTGTCCGGCTGATTTTGCCGGATAATCCGTCTGTGTGCGGCCTGCTTTGCGTGAAGGCCGGCTTAATTTAGCTCCTGGTTCCTAGATAAAAACTTGTCGTTGGCTTACAATCGGCTCCCGGTGTTTTGTAGGAATAGGCCTGAGAAGCACCGGAAAGGGGTTAAAGAACCCGATTCTCGCAAGTGCCAATAATCCGGGCAGTTGGGTGGAAAAGGGGCGATCTGAGGGGTGAATTTTCGACTCCGGGGGTATTTTGGTTTGCTCCGGGTGTCAGAAGATAGGGTGCCGGTGTCACAAGATAGTTTTTGAAGTGCGGGATAGTTTTTGAAGTGCGGGTGTCAGAACAAAGCTCTCGAGGATTGTGAAGGCTCAGAACAAAGCTCTCGGGGATTGTGAAGGCTGGGGGGACAGGCGTGAATTCCGACAGCTATCGCAACGGGTGGGTGGGAGCCTCGGTGGTACCAGGTACCGGGGAATTAGGCCGGCGAAGGCGAAGCGATATTTGGAGGTACCGAGAAGTCGAGCTTCAGCTGAGTGAGCACCCTGGCGTAAGCCTGGCCCGATTTCCGGGCCGGTTAACCGAGGAGGAATTTCTCCCCCTTGCATATCGGGCGATGTTTGTTTCCCGGACCATGGAGGAGATCGTTGTTGACCTGTATCACAAGGGATATGTCAAGGGGACGGTGGCTTTGGGGCGAGGAAACGAGGCCACGGCTCTGGCAATAGGCCTCAGCCTCCGGCCGCGCCGGGATATCGCTTCTTTACTCCATCGGGATTTGGCTGCCCACCTGTTGCTTGGGGCTTCCCCGCTTCGGATTTTCTGCCAATATTTGGCCAATTCGGAAAGTCCCACCCAGGGGTACGAGGGCAATGTGCACCATGGGGACGTTGTGGGCCGGCGACTTCCGATGATCAGTCATCTGGGGAAGATGCTCAGCTTGGTCGTGGGGGCTACTTGGGCTGCTCGAGAGGCCGGGGAAAATTGCTTCGGGTTAGCGGTCATCGGCGATGGCGGGTCCAGTACCGGCGAGTTCCATGAGGCCCTGAATATCGCCTCTGTTCATAATGTGCCGGTCCTGTTCCTCATCGAGAACAATCATTATGCCTTCTCCACACCGACTTCCGCCCAATATAAGTGCGAGTTTCTTTCTGACCGGGCAAAAGGGTATGGCATCACTGGGCAAACGGTGGATGGGACCGACCCGTGGCTGGTTTACAGCACGATTCAAGAACTTTTTAGCTTGATGGATAGGGATCCAGCTCCAGCGATCTTGGAATGCATGACACTGCGACTCTGTGGGCATGCGGTTTACGATAAGTGCGAGTATGTGTCGAAAGAGCAGATGGCGGCTTGGGAGGCTCAGGATCCTCTCCCGCGGGTCCGACGGCAGTTGCTCGAGCGGGAATGGGCGGAGGAAAAGGAATTGGTGGACTTCGAGGAGTGGGTCCGGGAGGAGCTTCAGCAGATTTGCCTTCGGGCATTACGGGTTCCGCCGGTTCGGCCTCCCGAGAATGGGAATTGGAGGGTATTTGCTTCGGCGAGTGTACGGCGACAGCTTCCGCCTTTTCAAGCTCGGCGGGTGAAAAATGGAACGGCGGTGAACCTCGCCCTCGATTACCTACTTCAACAGGAGCCGCGGGCTTTTGTCGTGGGGCTGGATGTGGGCCGGTATGGCTCCGCCTTTAAGACCTGCAAGGGGCTCATCGATCGTTACGGTCCTCGTCGGGTGATCGACATGCCCATTGGGGAATCGGGGATCATGGGTTTTGCCCTTGGGGCCGCCCAGGTGGGGGCTCGGCCGATAGTCGAATTTCAATTTGCCGATTTCTCCACCGAGAGCACGACCCAGCTGGGGTTGAATGCTGCCACGTGGTTTTTCCGAAGCGGGTTTCCCATGCCCCTTTTGGTCCGCCTGCCGTGCGGTGGGGGACTAACTATGGGGGCCTTTCATTCGGCGGAAATGGAGGGACTATGGGCTCGGTTTCCGGGTTTGAAAGTGCTTTACCCGGCTACAGCTCAAGAGACCTTTGAGGCTTTGGTAGCCGGCTTTTATGATCCCAACCCTTGTCTGGTTTTCGAACACAAATTGCTTTACTGGAGCAAAGCGGGAGACATCGATTTCGACGGGGATTTAGATAGGATATGGAGGCCCCGCCAGTATTGCCAGGGAGATGCCCTCACCATTGTGGCATTCGGAGCGATGGTGCACGAAGCCTTAGGTGCAGTAAGTCGGGCGGGGTTGTCGGCTGATCTATGGAACCCCTTCGTGCTCCAACCGTTGGAGCTCGAACCGATCTTGGATTCCGTCCGCCGCACAGGTCGGCTTTTGGTTGTGCAGGAGTCGCCGAGGTGCCAGGGTTTAGGGGATCGTATCCTTTCCTTGATTTGCCAGGCCGATCCCCAGGTGTTCCGAGTTCCGCCGGTGCTTCTTGCGGCCCCTGATGCCCCTGTGCCTTTTGCTCCAGAGTTGGAACAGCGGTATCGACCTAACATGGAGGGAATCCTCCAGGCAGTGGAGCGGCTTTTGTCGGTATAGTGTTGGTTTGTCAATATGGTCCAGACCCGATTTCGTTTGCCCCTTTTTTTGCCGGCTCAAGGTTCGGCGGAAACCGAGGCAACCATTATCGAGTGGTATGTCCGGGAGGGAGAAGAAGTAGATAAGGGCCAACCGTTGGCCCAGATCGACAGTGCCAAGTCGGCGTTTGATTTCGAATCCCCCTGTGCGGGCAAGATTGTCCGGCTTTTTTATCAAGCGGGGGAAACGGTTCCTTATGACCAGCCAATTTTGGAGATAGAGACGGATGACCCCAGCATGCGGAATTGGATTCCGCCTGCAGCAGCGGCGGGGTTGCGGGAGGAGGTACTAGCCCCGCAGCCGACCCCGCTGGCTCCCAGCTCCCAAGGGGTGGAAACGATATCCATTTTGGGAATTGGGGGTTATTTGCCGGCTCGGGTCGTTACCAACGCCGAGTTAGTTGAGAACTTTCCCACCATTACCTCCGAGTATGTCTACCAGGTGACGGGAATTCGCGAGAGACGTTGGGCAGCTCCTGAGGAACGTCCTAGCGATTTGGCTTATCGGGCGAGCCTTGCCGCAGTTGCTGATGCTGGCTTGGGCATCCAGGAAATCGATGCCATTGTGGTGGCCACCAGCACTCCGGATGTGGCGATGCCTTCGACGGCCTGCTTTTTACAGGCGAAGCTGGGGTTACGCGACATTCCTGCCTTTGATTTGAACGCGGCATGTTCCGGGTGGCTTTATGCCCTGGGAGTGGCTCGGGGTTTGGCGATGGCCGGGCTTGCCGCCACCATCTTGGTCGTGGGGGTAGATGTGCAGTCTCGACTTCTGGATTTGCAAGATCCCACCACTTGCTTTTTGTTCGGGGATGGAGCCGGGGCAGCCGTCGTGGGCAAGGCCTCCCGTGGTCACCGAATCGTGGAAGTAGTGCTGGGGGCAGATCCGCGGGGTTTGCAGTGGGCCAGGCGACTTCATCCGGGATTTGTAGTGCTTGACGGCCAGATGGATGTCGATCCGTGGATCCGTCTGGAAGGCCAGCCTCTTTTCCGGGGGGCATCGGAGACTTTCGCTACGGCCATTCGCCAGGTTCTTGGCCGCACCGGGTGGGAAGACCGGCAGGTGCAATGGGTGGTCCCCCATCAGGCCAATACTCGGATCTTGCGAGCCGCCGCTAAGCGGGCTGGCATCGATCTGGAGCGGTTCTTTATCAACATGGAGCACATTGGAAATACTTCCAGTGCGAGTATCCCCCTGGCGTTGCTCGACCTTCGTCCGCAGCTTCGCCCGGGAGATAAGTTGGTCCTTTGCTCCGTCGGTGCTGGACTGACCTACGGTGCTGCAACCCTCGAGTGGTGAATGTGGATAGGTTCCCGCCGCCCTGGGACGTACCATTCCGGCCAAGAGCAGTTATATCGTGTGAAAGAGTACACTTAGTTTGCCTTAGGTTTTTGGGTTCCCTTCCAAGCTTGCACGACCGGGCAAAAGGCTCAACCTAAAGCGGGTGACGAAATTCCTGCAACAAATTCCGGGATTGCTCGATCCGGCAAGTAAGCCTTCCTTGGCCATTTCTCGGTGCTCAAGGGACGGAGGACATCCTGCAAGAAATTTGCGGGGACAGCCCGGAAAAAGACCGGGCCAAAAGCCCGAGGTTGTCCGCTCGGGGAGAGGGTTCCGGAATTACATCTAATTTTGATCATCTGTTATTTTGATCATGTAGAGCTAATAAGCTTTTTTTCGAAAAGGTAAGAGCGGTCATGAAAGTGCTCGTGGTGGGAAGTGGAGGCAGGGAGCATGCCCTGGCCTGGAAATTGCGTCAGAGCCCCTTGGTGGATCGGGTATTTGTTGCTCCCGGCAATGCCGGAACAGCTCGGGATGCTGAGAATGTCCCAATTGCTGCTGAGGACATCCCGAAGTTGGTGGGGTTTGCACGCCAGGAGAAGATTGATCTGACGGTGGTAGGGCCGGAAGCACCTCTGGCTACGGGAATCGTGGATGCTTTTTCCGCGGAGGGTTTGCGGATCTTCGGGCCTACGAAAGCTGCTGCGGAGCTGGAGTCTAGCAAGGTCTTTTGTAAGCACCTCTTGCGGAAGGCGAGGGTGCCTACGGCGGAGTTTTGGACCTTTGAGCGAGGGGAAGATGCCATTCGCTTTTTGGAAGGTCGGCCGGATATGCCCGTGGTAGTCAAAGCAGATGGGCTGGCTGCCGGCAAAGGAGCCATTGTTTGCGACAATCGACAGCAGGCCATCGAGGCTGTCCACAAGATTGCTATTGAAAAGGCCTTCGGAAAGGCAGGTGACCGGTTGGTGATCGAGGAACGGCTGCACGGCCCGGAAGCCAGTGTCCTTGCGATCACCGATGGACGAACGATTCTCACTTTGCAACCCGCCCAGGATCATAAGCCAGCTTACGATGGCGATCAGGGTCCGAATACCGGCGGGATGGGGGCTTATTCCCCCACTCCCATTGTCGATGATGCCACCCTCCATTGGATCGAGGAGCACATCTTGGTCCCCACGGTCCATGCCCTGAATCGGGAGGGGCGGACGTTTCTGGGAGTGCTGTATGCCGGCTTGATGATTACCGTGCAGGGGCCGAAGGTCCTCGAATTTAACGTCCGTTTTGGCGATCCGGAGTGTCAGCCGCTCATGATGCGGCTCCGGAGTGATCTCGCCGAAGTTTTGCTAGCGGCTACGGAGCGGCGGCTAGAGAATTTGGAGCCGCTCAACTGGGACCCCCGGGCCGCCGTTTGTGTGGTTATGGCAAGCCGGGGTTATCCGGACCACTATGAAAAGGGTTACCCCATCCGAGGATTGGACCAGGCAGAAAAGCTCCCGGACGTGAAGATCTTCCATGCCGGTACCGCCCTACAAGAAGGTCGAGTGGTCACTGCCGGAGGCCGTGTCCTCGGGGTAACCGCTTTGGGAGAGACTATTCCCCGGGCAAAATTTCAGGCTTACTCGGCAGTACGTCTCATTCGGTGGGAGGGAGCTTGGTGTCGTAAGGATATTGGCGACAAAGCTCTTCGCTACCTCACTGGTTTGCCTGCTCCCGGGGGAGGGGTGGATTCTCAAGTGTCGGAGGCATCGTCAGGCACGTGGTAGAAGCCCTTTGGCTTGGTGGTCAAGTGGGAGGGGATGCCGTCTTGCCCCTCTCCAGGTACCGGAATTCGAGCTCACTGGCAGATTCGAGGGGATAAAGCGGAAACTTTTCGACTGGGAAGCTGAGAGCCGAAGCTCGGCAGACCGGTTTCGGGGTCTTTAGCGCCGCTTATTTTCTCCTCCCGAGTTGTTACCAGTCCGGAGCGGGAAGAAATTCGGCCACGGCCAATTCCAAACTTCGACTTTCTCGGCAAAGAGAATTCTGGTTCCTCCGGGGGTTTGTCCGATGCCGCGGGTGCCCTGGACTTTCGTTTGTCCCACGCCGCGGGTGCCCTGGACTTTCGGGGGTAGGCCGAGGGGTTCCCAGCAGGCTTCCGAGGCCTTGGGGGCGGACCGTCGGTTTGGTTGCGGTAAAGCCGGTCGAGGATCGGTCGCTTAGGGAACTTTTGCGGGTAGCGGAGTACTCTTGGGGAGTTTACTTCGGTCAGGGAAAGGTTCCCTCCCCGGGGATTTGCCTCGGGAAAAGATTCCGGTTCGGCGGGCCTGAGGGGGATCGTTTTGGGAGTTTTTCCGAAGAGCCGCCGAGGCTTCCGGATTAGGGGCACTTCAAGATCTGGCGGGTAGCATTCCCTGTGCCGTTTAGAGGGTATCCAGGAATTGCCTTTTTGTTCCCTAGGTACACCTAAACGGTGGGCCGGCCGTTTCCAAAAATCTCCGGAGAGTCGGATCTGGCTTACAAAAATCTCCGTAGAGCGGGATCTGGCTTAAAGACAAATGGGTTGGAAGGGGATGGGATCCCTCGCTCGGATCTCAATTTTGGAAAGTGTTTCAGATTTTAATTTGTTACTTCCTGGGAAATAAGTTGCTTGGACCAGCTTCGAGGGGGTATGAAAAAAAGAGCCATGTCCAGGGTGTTTGTTGCCAATCACGTGGGTCTCGATCCGCTCGATTAGCCTCTGGGAAAACCCTGGAAAGGTCAGCCCGGCCTTTGGGCCTAATTTCTCATCCTGAATTCAGCAATTTGCCGGCATTTGGTGGCCGACCGAAGCTGTTTTGCTTGGTCCGAAATATCCGTTGGGGCGGGAAAAGCTTGGGATCTGGGGTGGTTCTGGTAAGGCTCAGTTTGAGTGGAAAAATATCGATTGCCTTTTGGACTCATCAGGGACGGGTTTCCTCCGATAGTGTTCTCTCGACTTGGGGCTAAATGGGTCGGAGATCACCGGGGAGAAAGGACTTGCGGCTTGTCTCGAGTCCATGGGCGTTGGCTCTGTCATGGAGGAGTTGGCGGCCCCGAGATTAAATCAACCTTTTCCGGACAAATTTCCCGGATAGAATGGCTTCGGTCGACGTGAAAACGGAAGCCATTGAAACCGGCAGGCAGGGGAGGAGTCCTTCTCCGGTTGATCAGGAGAAAGTTTTCTTATGGGATCTTTCAATCAGCAGGTGTCGGATAAAGCCGACCAATCCAACCGGGTAGCTCTCCTTCTTAGTGGGGGGCTTGATAGTTCCATCCTTTTGGGCTACTTGTTGCGGGAGGAGTTGCGGGTTCGGCCGATTTATGTCCGCTGTGGGCTGGTTTGGGAGGAGGCGGAGCTTGCGGCCGTCGTCAGGATACTCCGGGCTTTGGAGCAACCCCGCTTGGAACCGCTGGTGATGTTGGAATTTCCCGTAAACGACATCTATGGTTCCCACTGGAGTGTTACCGGAGAGGATATTCCCGGAGAGGATTCTCCTCCCGAGGCCGTTTTTCTCCCCGGTCGGAATGCTTGTCTTCTCTTGAAAGCTGGTCTTTGGTGCAGTGTGCAGGGGATTTCCCGATTGGCATTGGGCATTTTAGGCACAAATCCCTTTGCCGATGCTCGGCCGGAGTTTTTGGCTAAAATCGAGCAGGTGTTGCACAGTTCGGTGGGGCGAAGTGTACAGATAGTTACTCCTTTTGCCAAGATGGACAAAAAGGCGGTCATGAACCTGGGGAGAAGTTTGCCGTTGGCGCTTAGTTTCTCTTGTATTTCTCCTCGGGAGGGACTTCATTGCGGGTGCTGCAATAAATGTGCAGAACGTCGGGAAGCCTTTGCCCTGGCCGGTTTGCCGGATCCCACGCGGTATGCCAATTCCCCACCCTCGGCGGTATTGCCTTAACTTGAAAACCGTGGGAGAGGGGGCTCGGCTGCAGCTTTAGCTTGGAGCTGCCGTGGCACCGGGGGCGGGAGGACCAACAATGATCCCCCGATTCCCGGGAGAGAAATCCGGTCTTATGGTGTGTTGCATCCATGAAGGAGCAGGAAAGGGCTTTTTTAATCTTTTGGTTCTTGGTTGGGCTAGAGTCTTGGAGGAATCCTTCAAGAGAACTCCCACAAGGCGTTGCGATGGGACCATCCCCAAGTTGCTGCGGCCGAGTTGGTCATGGCACCGCCGGATGCTCGGAGGAAAACGGGCTGGTACCCCGAAAGGAGATCTTTAATGTTCTTTTGAGCTTCCCTTCGGACATTTGGGATACTGGGTTTCAGGAAGTTTTGGCGTCCAAGTGCCAAAAGGAGGATTAAAACGAGTCGTTTTATCCGACCGGAGGTCTCTCTACTGAGGTGAAGGGGAATGTTTCGGGTCGAGCGGATTATTTCCTTCTGCTACGGTCATCGACTGCTGGATTACCCGGGGAAATGTCGGTGGCTGCACGGCCATAACGGCCGGCTCATTGTCACCCTGGAAGGTCCCGAACTGGACCCTTTGGGCATGCTTTGGGATTTCACCCGAATTAAGCGGACCCTTGGCCAGTGGATCGATGATCACTTGGATCACAAGATGATCCTCAATCGGGCGGACCCATTGGTAGAACCCCTTCAGGCGGCTGGAGAACCCATTTTTGTCATGGACGAGAATCCCACGGCGGAAAACATTGCTCGGCTGATTTTTCGGGTGGCCCGCGATCTCGGTTTGCCCGTGGTTTCGGTAAGGTTGTGGGAAACTCCGGATTGTAGTGCTATCTATGAGGAAATGCCTGGGTCGACTAATAATGGGAATTTGCCTCCCAAGTAGCATTCCCGAGTCGCTCGACGGAAAAAAAGTATAGGTGCCGGATGGATTAGGAAACATGGTACCTCGACGGAGGAAAGCCGCAACGAGCGGAAATCGACGTGGTGCTCGGGTTTTTTAGCCCGACAAAACTCCGTTGCTCTCCACCGTGCTTAAAGAAGCCAAGCCTTGGATCGGTTTCCCCGGGAAGAATCACCGAAGAATTTATGAGAACCATTTCCGGGCGAGCAAGATGGGAAGTTCAAAAGGATTTTATTCTTTACCGCCGGGAACAAAAGCACCCTTCGAGCCCGCTTGCTTTCGAAGTTTTTCTCCTCTACGGCCAAAGAGCGAAACACTTTGAAATGGGAATGATTCTTATGCCCTCATCGGCTACCTACAAATCGGCTGCAGGACCGATTGGAGTTTCTACTCTGCAGTTCCTGTGGGGATGGCCTCATCTTCCGGTATTTCCTGCCGGTCGATCTTTCCTCCCAGATGCCCAATGAAGCCGAGATGTTGAGCTGCGATCCGGCAGTGCACTCGCACCATTGAATCGTGAAATTCTCGGGAGAGCACTTCGCTGTTGGCAGCCAAGAAGGAAAGGAGCCGGCCGTTGTCGATGGTCGTGACCACTTCCAGCTCGACCATGCGGCGGGAAAGGGCCTCGCGAACGGCAGCGGTCAGGCGATCGAGACCTTCCCCGGTATGGGCACTGACGGGGATTGCCGCAGGATGCACATTAAGCAAAGTTTCCACCCGGGAACGATCGGGGAGCCGATCGATCTTGTTCAGAACGAGGATTGTATCCTTTTGCTCGATCCCGATCTCTTCGAGCACACGATATGCCGCCCGGATTTGCTCCAGAACCTGATGATGCGAGGCATCGGCCACATGAAGGAGCAAATCCGCTTGTCGGGCCTCCTCGAGGGTAGCTCGGAAGCTTGCCACCAGATGATGCGGCAAATCTCGGATAAACCCTACTGTATCGCTGAGAAGCACGGTTCCCCAGCTGGGAATCGTCCATCGGCGTGTACGTGTGTCCAATGTGGCAAAGAGCATATCGTGGACAAAGACATCGCTACCGGTGAGGGCATTAAGCAGGGTGCTTTTCCCGGTGTTGGTGTATCCTACAAGGGAGACCGTGAAGCATTCGTGACGTGCCGAAACTTCCCGCTTTTTTCGCCGCTCGATAACGGCAAGTTCCCGCCTAAGTTCGTGGATTCGCCGATCGATGAGCCGCCGGTCCACTTCGAGCTGCTTCTCCCCCGGACCGCGGAGCCCTACCCCACGGCGGAGTCGTTCCAAGTGCGTCCACATCCGCCGCAAACGTGGACGGGTGTACTCTAACTGGGCAAGCTCCACGGCAATCCGAGCCTCATGAGTGCGGGCTCGGGTAGCGAAAATATCCAAAATCAGTTCCGTCCGATCAATCACTTTGACCCGAAGGGCATTTTCCAAGTTCCGGGTTTGAGCGGGAGTGAGATCGTTGTCGAAAATCACGCTCTCCGCCTGGTGCTCGGTGACGAGAGTCTTTAGGTCCTCAAGCTTTCCCTTACCCACGTAATATGTGGGATCGGGGGCTTGGCGGCGTTGGTGGAGCTTTCCCACCACTTCCACCCCGGCCGCTTCCGCCAGACCTTCCAGTTCGGCCAAGGGAGGCTCTTCCGGGGGACGCTCCGGAAGATAGACACCGACGAGAATGGCTCGCTCAAGCTCCGGAGTGCCGAATCGTGCCCGGTCTTTCACCGTAATTGGTTCTCCCTGTCCCATGCAAAACTAGATGTGGTTACCGGCTTCCACCACAGCCGATAGGTTTTTCCTCCTCGGGAAAACACTTAAAAAGGGTCAAGTTTGGGGCTCCATCTTTTCCCAACCCCAAGTTGCCGGCCCGGAAATTATGGACCTGGCCTAAAAACAACCTAATTCCCCGCGGGTCCGGGATTGAATTTTCCAGTAAAAAATGGACACTTACAAAAACACCACACTCCCTTAGCCCAGAGATGACTCCTCCCTAAACTATTGTATCATGGAATTGTTCCGTACCCAATCAAAAGGAGTTGTCCCAGCCCGGCGACCTTCGGCCCCAGTTTGGGCCGGCACTAGATTCCGTGACCGGTCGACCGAAAAAGCGAATTTGCCAACTTCCATTCTCTCCGGCCGGAATAAAGAACACGCTAGCAAAGCATTCCGGGCCTTTCCTTGGGTGCCACCCCCGGAAAATTCCCTGCCAAAGAACGAAATGGGTAACTGGGGTGTGAGGGAAGGTCTCTCCC
>Ga0308410_1000053_pt1 | contig 43104 bp, 33 predicted proteins | sample HotsprOSTMatCore_FD_203467 | JGI IMG/M metagenome (GOLD analysis project Ga0308410, IMG submission 203467) | Hot spring phototrophic mat microbial communities from Octopus Spring, Yellowstone National Park, Wyoming, United States -... | ecosystem: Environmental > Aquatic > Thermal springs > Hot...
ATGAGGCCGGGATCGTCACCGCGGTTCTGGACGACAGGTTCCTGGCCGCCGGCCGGGCGCCCGTCTTTGACGAGCTCGAAGAAGAGGACGATCCCGAAGACCTCATGGAGGGCACTGGACCAGTCCGCGCCGAGAAGGTGGGACGCAACGAGCCCTGTCCCTGCGGCAGCGGCAAGAAGTACAAGAAGTGCTGCGGCGCCTGAGCACGGGGTCGCATCGCTTTGAGCGGCCTGCGCCCTGATAATGGAAACAGGATGCCCGGCGCTTGGTCCCTGGTTCTGCTGGCCGCCCTCGCCGCCGACCAGCCGCAAGAGAGCGGCGATCTGCCGGCCGCGCTGCGGCAGTTCATGAAGGTCTACGCGTTGGTGGAGACAACCGCGGCGGAGCGGGTGCATCCGGACAAAGCCATCTACGGGGGCGCGATTCCAGGCATGCTGCGCCGGCTGGACCCGCACTCGGTCTTCTTCGATCCGGAACAGTTCGAACAACTCAAGGAGTTGGAGCGCTCGACCCGGAAAGGCTTCGGCACCATCGTTTCGGTTCTGCCCGGCCGCGTCATCGTCTTGCAGGCGTTGCCGGGCACCCCGTCGGCTCGCGCCGGCATTGTCCCCGGGGACGAAATCGTCGCCATCAACGACATCTCGCTCGACCGGCTGGATACCGATCAGCTCATTGCCCTGCTCGGCGAGTCGCGGCAGCGCCCGGCGAAACTGGAGGTGCGCCGGCCCGGCTCAACCGGCCTGCTCACACTCACCCTGACGCCGGAAGAAATGCAATCCCCCAGCGTGGAGAGGGCCTTCCTGATCGCCCCCGGCGTGGGTTACCTCCGGGTATCCAGCTTCGACCTGCAAACGGGCGAGCAAGTGCGGGATGCCATCGAACGGCTGGGCGGGCGCGCGCTCGACGGCCTGGTGCTGGATCTCAGGAACAATCCCGGGGGAATTCTGAGTGCGGCGCTGGAGACAGCCTCGCTGTTTCTGCCGCCGGGTGCGCGTATGCTGACGGCGCGGGGCCGAGCGGTGGGACCGCGGGAAGAAAAAGTCCCTGAGAAAAGCCATCCCTACACGTTTCCGCTGGCCGTGCTGATCAATGGGCGCAGCGCTTCCGCGGCTGAAATTGTCGCCGGCGCCTTGCAAGACCACGGGCGCGCCGTCATCGTGGGCGAGCCCAGCTTCGGCAAGGGTCTGGTGGAAACCGTGTACCCGCTTTCCGACAACACCGGGCTGGCGTTGACGACGGCCTACTACTACACGCCGAAGGGCCGTTCCATCCAGCGACCGCTGCCGGGAACGCCGCTGGCGGAGACCGCGGGCGAACGGGCGGGCGGCATCCAGCCCGATCGAATCGTATACCCGGAACCGCTCACCCCCTTCCGGGCCGTGGTCGAGGCCAGAGGCTCGTTTACTTCGTTCGCCACAGAATACATCCGGCGCCACACGGTCAACGAAGATTTCCAGGTGACGCCCGCGTTGCTGGACGAGTTTCAAGGCTACCTGGCCCAGCGCAACATCCAGCCGTCGGTGGCCGAGTGGTCGCGCGAGCGCGAGTGGATCGCCACGCGACTCAAGACGGAGATTTTGAACCAGGCGCTCGGGGTGGACAAGGGGGATCAGGTGGAGCTGGCCCGGGATCCGGTCGTCCGCGCCGCACTGCGGGCTTTGGGTGCGGATCAAGCGCGGCTGGCGCCCTCTCAGCGGTTGAGCAGGTAGAACGTGAGGATAAAGACCGCCGAGAAGATCAAGCCGGTGAGGACCACCACCGTGAGATCGCGCCACAGGGAGCGGGCAGGGGCTGCGGCCGCGATGACCTGGCGCGGGTCGCCGCCTTCTTCCGCCTCCCCCTCGTGCCGTTCTGCAGGTTCCTCGGAGGCCTCGGCGGGAGCGCCGGGGACAGCCACCACTTCGTGCGAACGGATCCGCCGCTCGATGGCGGCCCTGAGCTGCTCCGAATCGAGGTGGAAGCGACCGCGGACGTCTTCGGGTACCAGGTCGCGAATCTCTTCCAGAGACCGGGGCTTCAAGGGGGGAGTGACCCAAAAGCCGAGCGAGTCGGCGAGCTGGCAACCCAGATAAACCACACCGGTGACATCGTCCACCGGCCCGCCAGGCTGGTCGTGGTGGCGTCCGGCTGCCAGGCGTATGTCTTCGGGCAGGTTCCAGCGCTCAGCCAGCATCCGGCCAATCTCGCAGTGGTCGGCGCCGAACAGCTTCCGCTCGAGATCCAGCGTGTCCAGCCCGGATTGGGAAGCGTTCCGCAACAGTTGCGCGTATTCGGTGGGGTGGGCGACCAGCAGGCCGAGCCGGCCCACGTCATGGAGAAGGCCGGCCGTATAAGCCGCGTCCTCGGGTTGCCCACACAGGCGGGCCAACTCTTCACTGACAAGGGCGCAGGCCAGGGTGTGCCGCCAGCAGCGGTACAGCTCCTGGACCTTGAGAGCTGCCTGCATGTAATTGGCGGTGGCGACGGTCATCGCCAGGCTGCGGACCCGGCGCAGCCCGAGGATCACAAGGGCATGCTGAAGGCTCTCGATGCGCGAGTGAAAGCCGAAGACCGGCGAATTGGCCAGCCGCAGGATCTGGGCCGAGAAAGCCGGGTCGGCGGTGAGGATTTCCACCAGCTTGCGCACCTCGACGTCTTCACTGGTCAACAGGTCGAAGACCCGCATGACGATGGGTGGGAAGGCGGGAATCCTCGACAGGGAGGGAAGATCCTTGAGCGCGCTCTCGGCAACCGGCTCCGGCACGGCTGGCTCCTCCCCATTCATCGGGCGAGGCGCGGAAAACTTTAGGGAGGCCGGCGCCACCCTGGGGGTTTTCAGCGCACGATAGGGCAGCTTGGGGGAGCGGATGGGTGTGCGCCCAACCTTTCGAACGTGGTTTCCCCTGGCTGGCTTCCGGGCTCAGCCAACCCGCGAGGGGCGCAAGGTCAGGCGGCCAACCCGGGTGCACAGCGTCCACAGGTAACTGCCGGCGGTGAAAGGGCCGCAGTGCGCCACGAAGTCCGGTTGCAGCCGCCCACCTGGCTGCGGTCCCGTTCATCGGTCACCTTCAGCGGGACCTGCTCCGCACGCAGCCGGCGCGTGAAGCCGCGGCGCGGCCCAACTCCCCGCCCGGCCGAAAGAACGGGCGACCGCCTGCTCCAATTTCGTTTTTCTCTCGGCCCGATCATCCTCACCTCGGTGACTTCGGGATGACCCAAATCGTGAGGTTGGTCTGACGCTTGCTGCGCACATAGAATGAAACGGATGGCTCATCCGAGGAGCACAACGACCATGGACCGACGCGAATTTCTCCTGAGCCCTGCGGCGGCTGTGTTCGTCGCAAGGCCCTTTGTTGCCGCCCGAGCCGCCGCCACGCCAGTGCCCTTGCCTTTCCGCCAGATTCATCTGGACTTCCACACCAGCGAGCACGTCGAAGACATCGGCGCGCAGTTCGATCCGGAAGAGTTCGTCAGCACGCTGAAGCGGGCCGCCGTGAACTCGGTCACCTGTTTCGCGCGCTGCCATCACGGCTGGATTTACTACGACACGAAACTCAACCCCGAGCGGCGCCACCCGCAACTGAAGCGCAACCTTTTGAAGGAGCAAATCGAAGTCTGCCACAAGCACGGCATTCGCGTGCCTGTTTACACGACGATTCAGTGGGACCATTACACGGCTCAGCGCCGCCCCGACTGGCTGGTGGTGGACGAGAAAGGCGCGCCGGTCGGCACCCCCATTTTCGAGCCGGGTTTCTACCGGCGCCTCTGCTACAACTCGCCATACCGGCAGTTCATCGAGGCCCACGTGAAGGAAATCTGCGAGATGTTCCCGGTGGACGGGTTTTTCTTCGACATCGTCCACGACCCGCCGTGCGCCTGCTTCCATTGCAGGGAGTTGATGCGCAAGCGTAACCTCGACCCCAGCAAACCGGCGGACCGCGCGCGCTTCGCCCGCGAGACGATGCTCAACTGGCAGGCTGAACTCTCGGCGCTCGTGCGCCGCTACCACCCCAAGGCCACCATCTTTTACAACGCGGGCCATGTCGGGCCCGGCCACCGCGTCATGATGGGCGCCTTCACGCACTGGGAACTGGAGTCGCTTCCCAGCGGCGGCTGGGGCTACCTGGACTTCCCGCTGAAAGCGCGCTACACCCGGACGCTGGGACTCGACACGCTTGGCATGACGGGGAAGTTCCACACTTCCTGGGGCGACTTTCATTCGCTGAAGAACCCGGCGGCGTTGCAGTTCGAGTGTTTTCAGATGCTGGCCATGGGCGCCAAGTGCTCCATCGGAGACCAGTTGCACCCCACGGGAAAGATGGACCCGGCCACCTACGATCTGATCGCTTCGGTCTACCGCGAGGTGGAGAAGAAAGAGCCGTGGTGCCGCAATGCGACCGCGGTCTCGGAAATCGGCGTCTTTTCGCCGGAAGAATTCCTCGGGCTCGGGCAGGTAGGCGCGCGCAGGGTCCCCGAGGCCAGCTTCGGGGCCGTCCGCCTGCTCACCGAAGCCGCCTGCCAGTTCGACATGATTGATTCGCAGAGCGACTTTTCGGGCTACAAACTGCTTGTGCTTCCGGACCACATCCCGGCCGACGCCGCCCTCGCCAGGAGGATCGATAACTTCGTGGCCGCCGGCGGCTCTCTGCTCGCCTCCTTCGCCTCCGGGCTGACGCCCGAAGGGGACCGCTTTGCGCTTTCCTCGCTGGGCCTGCGCTACAAAGGCGACGCGCCGTTCAGCCCCGATTTCCTCGACGTGAAAGGACCTCTTGGGGCCGGTTTGCCGCAGACCGAGCTGGTGATGTACCTCAGAGGCAAACAGGTGGAGGCGCTGCCGGGCACGTCCGTGCTCCTTTACGCCAACGTGCCCTATTTCAACCGCACCTGGGATCGGTTCTTTTCGCACCGTCACACGCCCTCAACGGGCAAGCCCGGCTACCCGGCCGTTCTCCAAAACGGGCGCGCCATTTACTTCATGCATCCCGTGTTCACGCAGTATCACACCAACGCGCCGCTGTGGGTGAAGCGTCTGGTAATGAACGCAATCCGCCGCCTGTTGCCGGAGCCGCTGGTAGAACTCGGGGCGCCTTCCTCCACCATCGTGACGCTGAACCGGCAGGAGGCCGAGAACCGTTGGGTGCTCCACCTGCTGCACTACATCCCGGAACGCCGGGGCGTCGCTTTCGACGTCATCGAGGATGTGATCCCGATTTTCGACGTTCGCCTGCGGGTGCGCACGGCCAAGCCGGTGAAACAGGTGCGCACGGCGCCGGAGGGCCAACCGCTTGCGTTCCGGCAAGAGGGCCCCTATGTTGCCTTCACTCTCCCCAAACTCCTCGGGCATCAGATGATCGCGATCGAGTTTTGAGAGGGGATTGCCGCAAACAGGCGAGTGTGCACCTGGCGCTTTGCGCCGCGGCGCGGCCTGAAGGTCGGGCTGAATCCGGGCCCGGGCCAGGACGGCGTCAACCCAGGCCGAGAGGGTGAATGCCGGGGCACCCGTGGGGCATCACGCGCCTGCGGGAGAACACACCGGCGGGCAGGGAAACCCCGCAAATTTGCCCTTGACAGGGACCCTCCGGAATTGGTACATTTCGAACTTCGCCTTCGGGCAGTTGACGGAAGGGTTAATCAACGGCGGGTGGAGTGCCTCCGCGTACGGCCCGCACCGGTAACGAGCAGACTCCATGCAACAGCCGTACTTCGTCGTCATCCTGGCCCATTCGCTCCACGGCAGGCTCCGCAGGTTTCAGGTTCCCCAACGTGTGGTTTACCTGATCCTCGGCTTCGCCTTGCTGGGCTGCGTCTCGATGTTCGGCTTCGTGTCCAGCTACGTGCGCATGGCCTGGAAGGTAGCCGGCTACAACTCGCTGCGCGAGGAAGTTCAGGCCCTGCGGACCCGTTACGAACATCTGGCCAGGGAAGCGCACCAGACCCAGGACCAACTGGCCACCCTCCAGCTTTTCGCTACCCAGGTCTCGGTGGCCTACGGCATCAAGGAGAAGCTGGAAGGCCCGGCGGACATCTCGGGTGAAGGCCGCCTGATCCCCACCTTCCACGAAACGCTCCAAGAGTACAGTTTCCTTCGCAGCGCGACTTTCTCGCGTTTCCGCCATCTCAGTCCCCGACGACACGCCAATGCACGGCCCGACCTCTGGCCGGTGGAAGGCCGACTGCAAGGATCGTTCGGCATGCGCATAGACCCGTTCTCGGGTGAGGGCAGCTTCCACCGGGGCGTGGACATTACGGCGCCCTACGGATCGCCTGTGCGCGTGACGGCCGACGGCGTGGTCGTCCAGGCAGGTTACCTGAGCGGCTACGGGCGGCTCGTCGTCGTGGATCACGGCCACGGGATGCAAACCTGGTACGCGCACCTGTCGCGGATCTCGGTGATCCCAGGTCAGGAAGTCCGCCGCGGCGAAATCATCGGCGGAGTCGGAACTTCCGGACGTGTGACGGCGCCGCACCTGCATTACGAAGTCCGCATCGCAGGCAACCCCGTCAACCCCTATCATTTTCTCCGCGGCTCGCTTCTGGGACCGCCTCGCCGCGACCTGCCCTTCTGAAGAACGCCCGCTTGCCAAGGACGCCGGCGCGATAGCGTATACTACAGGCTTTGGGCTGGTAAATCCCTGCGATGGAGAGCGCCGATGGCCGCCGTGAAAACTGCGCCTTTGCCCGCCCCGCCTGAAACTCCAGGGACCGACCCGGAAGCCGACCTTGCGTGGCGTTGCCTGCACTACATGTTCCTGATGCGCGAGGTCGAGGACCGCATCGAACGCAAGTTGTACCGCCAAGGCAAGGTCGTGGGCGGTGTGTATTCGGGCCGCGGTCAGGAAGCCATTTCGGTGGGCGCCGGACTCACAGCCGAACCCGAAGACGTGCTCTTCCCCTGTCACCGTGACCTGGCCCTGTATTTCATCCGCGGCGTGCACCCGCGGGAGGTGTTCGCCCAGTATATGGGACGGGTGGGCGGCCTGACCCGCGGCAGGGACGGCAACATGCACATGGGCGACATGAAGCGCCGCCTGGTGGCCATCATCAGCTCGATTGGCGCCTCGCTTCCGGTGGCGGCCGGCGCCGCGCTCGCCCTCAAATACCGCGGCTCGCGCAACATCGCCTACGTATTTTTCGGCGACGGCGCCACCAGTCGGGGCGATTTCCATGAAGGGGTCAACTTCGCCGCCGTGCAGAAACTCCCGCTGGTGCTTGTCTGCAACAACAACCAGTACGCGTACTCGACGCCGCTCCCGTTGCAGATGGCGTGCGCCCACGTGGCCGATCGCGGCCCGGCTTACGGCATCCCGGCGGAAATCGTGGACGGCAATGACGCCTTCGCCGTCTACCACGCTGCCAGGCGGGCAGCCGAGCACGCGCGTGGCGGCCTGGGTCCCTACCTGATCGAGTGCAAGACCTTCCGCATGTCCGGCCACTCGGCCCACGACGCCGCCGAATACGTGCCCAAGGAGCTGTTCGAGGAGTGGGCGGCCAAAGACCCGATCCTGCGCATGGAGAGCCTGATGCTGGAGCGCGGCTGGGCGGATCGCCGCGACCTGGACGCCCTGTATGCTTCGCTGCGGCAGCAGATTGACGAGGCCATCGCGTGGGCCGAAAACAGTCCTTTCCCGGATCCTGCCGAGCTGACCGCCAACGTCTACGAAGCGAGCTGAGCCATGCTCGTCACCTATCTGGAAGCCATCCGCCAGGGCATCTGGGAAGAGATGGAGCGCGATCCCGACGTGTTCCTGCTGGGCGAGGACGTGGCCGTCTACGGCGGCCCCTTCAAGATCAGCAAGGGCATGCTGGAGCGCTTCGGCGCCCGGCGCGTCGTTGACACCCCGCTGGCCGAGGCGGCGATTGCCGGCGCCGCCATCGGCGCCGCCCTCATGGGCCTGCGGCCCATCGCCGAAATGCAGTTCGCCGATTTTCTTTCCTGCGCCTTCGACCAGATCGTCAACTTCGCGGCCAAATGCCGGTACCGCTGGGGCGCCGCGGTGCCGATGGTGGTGCGAGCCCCGTGCGGCGGCGGCGTTCACGGCGGGCCGTTTCACTCCCAGTGCAACGAGGCCTGGTTCGTGCACACGCCCGGCCTGAAAGTCGTGATGCCGGCCACGCCGTACGACGCCAAGGGCCTCATCAAGTCCTCGATCCGCGACAACGACCCGGTCATTTACTTCGAGCACAAAGGTCTCTACCGCCGCATCAAGCAGGACATCCCCGAAGGCGACTACACGGTGCCCCTCGGCCCGGCGGCCGTGGTTCGCCAGGGAGGCGACCTTTCGATCATCACCTATGGGGCGATGGTGTGGGTCGCGCAGGAAGTGGCCGAGACGCTGGACAAGGAAGGCGTCTCGGTTGAGATCGTGGATGTCCGCACGTTGCTGCCCCTGGACGAAGAGACCATCCTGGCCAGCGTCCGCAAGACCTCGCGCGCCCTCGTGCTCCACGAGGCCACGCTGACAGGAGGCGTGGGCGGCGAAATCGCCGCGCGCATCGCCGAAAAGGCCTTCGACTGCCTCGACGCGCCGGTGGTGCGGATGGCGGCGCCCGATACCCCGGTGCCCTTCAGCCCCACTCTGGAAGAAGCCTTCCTACCCAACGCGGCGCGGGTTCTGGAAAAAGCCCGCTGGCTGCTGGCTTATTGAAAGGCGGAGACAGCCGCCGCGGAGCTGCGAGGCCGGCCGTTGGCCTCAGTGCGTGCGCTCGCGCGCCGAACCGTTGGGCCGGGGAGGCGAGGCCGAAGTCTTGGGGGCGAAAAGGCGGCGCGGATCGAGCAGGTGCTTCGGCCGGAAGCGACGCTGCGACCAGGCGTAGCCCGGTTCGAACTTGATGCCCACGAAATACCCGGTGTCGCGGAAGACGCAGTAGCGGACCCGTCCAAACAAATCCATCTTGGGATGTTCCAGCCGGAGAAGGGTGTCTTCGGCGACGGGGGCATCCAGTTGGAGGCAAGCTCCCGAGTGGGAGATGTCTTCCAGGTTGGCTACCGCTTCACGCTGCCGGCCCGATTCATCCGTCCAGTGCACACGAATCAGGTCGGCGCACAGCATGCGCGGTTCCGCGCGGCGCTCCTGCATACACCCCCTTGATCGGCGGGGCGCAGCCAGACTTTAGAAAACCAAGGGGCTGAGCCCCGCCGGAAAGGACGCTTAGATCCGGTTAAACATTTCCACCACTTTTTGCAGCGACTTGTACTGCTTGATTAAGGGGACCATCTTGGTCTCCCGGGCGTCAATTTCCTGAGCCCGTTTGAGGACCTGCTCGGCCTTGTCGGCAGGGACCACGACCACGCCGTCCTCGCCCGCCACGATGATGTCGCCGGGCCGCACCGTGACGCCCGCGCACGTCACCGGAATGTCGCGCGCCACGCTGGCGTACCGGCCCACGCTGGTGGACGGAACGACCCCGCGCGCGTAGACCGGCAGCTCCAGGGCGCGCAGCTCGGCGATGTCGCGCACGCTGCCGTCCACCACCATGCCGGCCATGCCACGGGCCTTCGCGGTCGTGCCCATCAATCCGCCCATTCCGGCCACGTCCAAAGTCCCTTCCACGACGATGACGCCCACCTGGCCGGGCTGCGCGTTGTCAATCATCTCGATGGAATGCTTCGCGCTCAGCGTAGGGGTGGCTTTCTCGGGCGGGGCGGGCCGGAGCAGAGCGGTGGTGGCGCGTCCCACAAAAGCCCCTGGCACCCGCGGCTTCACGTCGTGCGACATGAAACCCCGCCGGCCGACGATCTGATCCACCGCATCGGCAACCGAGGCCACGGTGGTCTTCCGGAAGCCTTCGATCAAGGGATCGCCCGCCGGGGCGGCAGCCCGTTTCGCAGTTTGAAAGCCGCCGAGCCACAACACAGCCAACGAAGCCGTCAATATGGCGTAACGGCGCGTGATTTTCATGGCCTACATTCTACACCTGTCGGTTGTCCGCGGTAGCGCCGTTCGTACTCGCTGCGCGTCGCCAGGCTGTTCCGGTCCAGGGCGCGGTCCACGGCGAGGATCCCTTCCAGGTGATCCATCTCATGCTGGAGCAGCTCGGCCAGCGATCCTTCGGCTTCCAGGCTTTGCAGTTGACCTGCGGGATCCAGGTAGCGCAGGCGAACGCGGCGCGAGCGCTCCAGGTACACCAGCAGATCGGGAAACGAGAAGCAGTCGTCCCAGAGCCGGAACTTTTCTTCGCTGAGGAACTCCCACTCGGGGTTGATCAGCGAATACGGCGTGCCCTCGAACTCGAGGTAGATCACCCGCACCGGCTCGCCGATCTGCACGGCGGAAATCCCGCGCCCGAAGCCGTGGGTGCGGCGGAATTCATGCAGGGTCGCGCGGAGATCGCGCAGAATGAGGAGAGCATGCGCAGGCGTCTCCACAGGCCGGGAGACTTCGCGCAGCATGGGGTCGCCCAACTGGAGGATCCGTCGCGCCGGCATCTACCCCATCCTACAACCGGCGGCTGGGCGGCTTGGCTATATTGGTCGGGTCCATGAGAGCGGGCGAGAAAGCGCGGCGGCTGATCGTCCGGCTGGCCGTGTTCACGGTGTTCAGCGTGGCGGGCCTGCGGCTGCTCGGCACATTGCTTTACTGGCTGTCGGGCAATCTGTTGCTGACCAGCGTGCTGGCCGTTTTTCTGACGGCCATCGCGGTCAACGCTTTGCTCATGCGGATCTACGAGGGCGCGGGGCTTGCCCTGGCGGGATTGCCATGGAGCGCGCAGACGCGGCGAAACCTTGGGATCGGGCTGGCCGCAGGCGCGGGCTCAGCGCTGTTGCTGCTGACGGGTGCGGTGATCTCGCCTGCGGCCGAGATCGTTGCCGCCGGGGAGGGCCCGACGGATTGGTCGGCGGTCTTGTTCGTGAGCGCGCTCCTGTTTGTCGGCGCCGCCGGCGAGGAGATCCTCTTTCACGGTTACGGATTCCAGATCCTCGTCGCCGGGCTGGGGCCCTGGGCCGCGATCTTGCCCGTGAGCCTGCTGTTCGCCGTGGCGCACACCGGCAACCCGGACATCAACCTGCTGGGGATCGTAAACACCTTCGGCTGGGGCGTTCTGCTGGGCTACGCCTTCTGGCGCAGCGGGGATCTCTGGCTGCCGATCGGCTTGCACGCCGGATGGAACCTGGCGCTGCCGCTGGCCGGAGTGCCGTTGAGCGGGTTTACAATGAACTTGACGGGCTACACGGTGCGCTGGAAAGCCGGGCCGCTGTGGAGCGGGGGCGAGTACGGGCTGGAAGGCAGCATTCTGACGAGCGCCATCCTGCTGTTGCTGCTGGTGCTGCTGCCACGAATGCCCCTGCGACGGCAGGCGGCGTTCCTGTTGCGGGCCCGGGAGGAGGCGTAAATGCACCGGCAGGCATGGTGGCTGGTTGCAGCGGCGGCGCTGGTGGCGGTGGCGCAAGAGAAGCCGCGGCCGTTGACGCCCGAGGAGCGCATCGAGCTGATCCGCGGGCTGACGGCCGAGTACGCGACGGCGAAAATCCTGCTGCCTCGCTCCAAGAAAGCGCTCAGCGTGGACGTCAAAGGCTCCTACGACAAGGCGGAGTGGCAGGCGCTGGCACGCGAGCACGGCCCAGCGGCGCGCGCCGGCGACCTGGTGCAGATCACCAAGGTCTCCCTGGAGGACGACCGCATCGTGTTCGAAATCAACGGCGGATTCCGGGGAGGGCGCAAATGGTACGAGCGTATCCAAGTCACCGGCGGGATGGGCACGCGCACGGTGCCGCTGGCCGGCGGGCCTTACACGGTGGCGCCCGGCGGAACCTCGATCGCGCTCCTGTTCAACCGGCGTCTGCCGCCCCTGAAAGCCGCTGAGGTGAAAAAGCTGCTCGCGCCCTTGCTCGATTTCGAGAAGCGCTCTGCGACCGAGCAATACGTGGAAACCCTGCCGCCGCCCGTTCGCCAGGCGATCCAGGAAAAGCGCGCTGTGGAGGGCATGGACCGCGATCAAGTCCTGCTGGCGCTGGGGCGCCCGGTCCGCAAGGTGCGCGAGACAGTGGACGGGCGTGAACTCGAAGATTGGATCTACGGCGAGCCCCCGGGACGCATCGTCTTCGTGACGTTCGAAGGCAACAAGGTGATTCGCGTCAAGGAAACCTACGCCGGGCTGGCCTCGGAAGCCCCTTCGCTTCCCGTGCCTCGCTGAGCGGTTGCGGCGAACAGGCGATACCCGGGATTGGGCGGGAACCACCGCCGGAGCAGTTCGAGGCGCGCGCGTAACCACGGGGCAGGAAGGTGCTCGGGGCCCGAGCGCAAGGTCACATCGTGCCAGAGGCAATGCACGTATTCGGCCGCCGTCGAGCCGAATGCGGCGCGCGCGTAGGCTTCCAGGCGGCGCAGACTGCGTGCCGCGGCAGCGGTAGCGAGCAGCCGCGCTTTGGCCTCCAGCGCCGGCTCGTCAATCTCGCCGGTGACGCCTGCCTCGATTTCGCGCCGCAGGCGATCAAGCCACTGGTTTCGCTCTTCGCCGGTCAACTCTTCCCACAGGATCTGGCCCACGCAGATCAGCAGCTCCATGGCGACGTCGTGCGGGTCGGCGTCGGCCGCCAGCCAGATGTCTGCCGCCTCGAAGCTTCGTCGCCACCGCGAGCTGGCCTCGGGTGGATCCAGCGTGGGACAGACGCGGATGAGCCGGATCTTGGTGCGAGCCGCCATGGCCGCCGGCACGGCGCGAACGGCGGGGCGCAGGTAGTCACGAATCAGCTCGGCGGGAACGCCGCCCTCGATTTCCATGCGCCAGTCATGAGCCAGCCGGAGCAGGTGGGCCATAATGCTATGATCGCGCAGGGATGCCGACGGCGATTTTCGAAGCGCTCGCGGCGGCGGCGTTTCTGCTGCACCTGGCGTTCATCGCCTGGGTTGCGCTGGGTGGCGTGTTCGTTCAGCGTCATCGCGCCGTCGCGCGCCTGCACCTGGCTTCGCTCGCTTACGCCCTGGTGATTCAAATCGGACCGTGGCCCTGCCCGCTCACGCTGGCCGAGCAATATTTCATGCGCCGCGCCGGCCGGACGCCTTACGAAACAGGTTTCCTGCTTCACTACCTCGACAGGATCGTCTACCCCGACGTGCCCCAGTCCTGGCTGATCGCCTTGACCGTGACTGTCTGCGCGGGCAACCTGGGGCTCCACGCGCGCGCCTGGAAGCGACGGGCCGCCCTCCGGCTGCGTCGCCCTTCAGCGGACGGCCTCGATTCGCACAGGCCCCATCAACCCTGATCGCAGTTTCTCGACCTCGCGCAGAATGTTGCCATCGTGCCACCAGCGGCTGATGCGGTTCGCAATTGCGGAATCGAAGATATTCCAGCGCATCTGGTTGGCCAGAAGATTGGCGACGACGACTACCAGCTCGTTTTCGCCGCGGCGCGCCGCGCGCGTGATCTCGGCCCGATAAGGAGGCCAGGCGAAGGTCTCCACCAGCTTGCCGTTCAACCACACTTCGCCGGTGTAACGCAGCTCGCCCAGGTCGAGCGTGAGGCGCGCGTTCGAGTACTGTTCGGGCAGGCGGAAGCGCGTCCGGTAAATCATGCGTCCCGAATACCAGTCGAGCCCAAGATCCTGCCAGTCGCCGAGATTTCCAGGCGCTGGTCCGGCGTGGAAAACCAGAGGCGCGAGCAGGCCATCGCCCGGGTCAGCGAGCCGGACTCGCAAGCGCAGCTCGCGCGAGCCCGGCGGAAGCGACACCGGCCCCGGAGAAACACGAGGCAACGACTGCTGGTCCGCGAAGAGCTCGTAGTCGCCCTGCACCCGGGGCAGCTCCAGGCTGCGCGATCCCGGCGGGATGCGCACGCGGTACCAGACCGCCGCCGGCAGCGCAGGTTCGGATTCGGGTGAGGCCGGCTCGCCCCATTTGCCGAACGGCGGATAAGCGAACGGGTAAGCGGCGCGAGGATCCTCGCCGGGAGCGTTCACCTGCCAGTCGCCGTCGGTCTCGATGCCGACGCATGCGCCACGCGCAGAACAGGCTTCGCCCTGCGCCAGCACGTAGCCTTCGCCGCGCACTTCGATCGCCAGCGTGTTGCGCCCGCGACGCAAAGGCAGAGAGGAGAAGCGTCGCACCGCCAGGGCCTCGCCCGAGCCGGCAGGGACGCCGTTGACTTCCAGTTCGAAGCGGCCGTCAGCCACAACGTCGAGGCGCGCGGACACGGGATCGAACGCCAGGTCGAGCTGCTTGTGGAATCGCAAATGCGACCCGCCGAACTCGCCGAAGTGGCGCTGGTAGACGTAGCGCGTGATCCACCATGCATCCCAGGAAGAAAGATAACGCGCCGCTCCGCGCTGGGGATTCAGCGAGTCGTGAATCTTCAGACGTCGCCACGGCGCCTGGCGTCCCGTGCGTTCGAACCGAAAATCGGCGACGGGGACCTCGACCCGCGTCGGCCCCGGATCGGGCTTCCAGGCGTAGTCGAGCTCCGTAGGGCAAAGCTGGATGGTCCAGGGTCCCTGAAGCTCGAACGCTCCTGCGCTCACGCCGGTCGGCTGTGGTTTGGCCTGATCCCGCGCACCGAAGACGACGAAGTAAGCCTGCCAGGGCAGGAATTCCACTTCCAGCGCGCCGTTACGGACCTCGAGAGCCGTGGCCGCGCCCGTCTCCGGATCCCACTTTTGCGCCGGACCGTGAGCGCGAAAACGCAATCGCCACTTCGCGGTCTGACGCTCGGAGTTGACCAGAAAATAAACCTCGCGCCCGTCCACGGAACGGTGCAGGTAACGCAAGACCCCGCGCGGGCCCTCGAGAACCTCCACGTCGGGCTGGAACTGCTCCCGAAGCCGGCGCACGATCTCATCGTCCCGGGCGAAGACGCGATGGCCGCCGGGGAACAGCTTATGGGAAATACGGATCACCTCGGGGTCGTCGCCGCCGTTTTCGGCCGAGTGACGCGGCGGCGCCCCGAGCGCATACACCTTCAGCCCCGCTGCCGCCAGCTCCGCAATCCTGCGGTACGCGGCCAGCGACACCGTTTCTGCGCGCGGCAGGATCAGTACGCGGTAGGATTCGGTCCCGATGCGAGCGCGTCCGTCCGGCTGCGCCTCGGCGCGGATCATGCTGTCGGTATCCACCAGGTCGCAATCCAGCGGCTCGCGCACCAGCCGGTCTACCAACTCGACCACCGGCGGCTGGCCCGGGGGCGGATTCTTCATGCCGAGGCTCCAGACCTCCTCTACGGGGTAAAGCACGGCGATGTCGGCCACGTGACGGCCCCGGCTCGTCAGATACGAAATGCGACGGATGTAGTCCGCCAGTTTCTTGAAATATTTCCAGTAAGGATTTTCGTAAAACCAGGAATTGGGCCAGTCGTCCATGCTGAGCGGCGTATCCATTGCATAGTGGAACAAATGAAAAATGAAGTAATTCAGTCCGTAAACCGCCAGCATGTTCACGCCGTAGCGGGCTTCGTCCAGAGTAATGGCCCAGCCCGCTCCGCCCAGCGCCTCGACCATGGCCCGCGGCCTGTCGTAGACGTGGGCGACGGAACTGAGTTGCTTGGGCTTCCACGAGCCGATCACGCGCGGGAAGGTGTAGCGGAAGTCCTCGTTGTCGGTGCCGGGAATCTGGGGATGGCGCCAGGTGCGGAAGAAATCGCCCTGATCCCGGATGTTATGAAGTCCCTCGTTGGTGTGTCCGGTGAGTTTCAGGTTATGCCGCTCGCACCAGGAGGAAAGCTGCCGGAACCATGCCTCCTCGTACAGGCGCGTGAATTCCTCGAAATAGTCGCAGCGAATCTTGATGGTCTCCGGGCCGCCGTCCAGAAAGAGCAGGGGCAGGACCTTGCGCAACTCGTAACCCTTGCGTTCGCGGAAGCGCTGCTCGAGCAGGGGGTCCCAGGCCAGCGGGAGGTTGAAGATCTCGTCGAAAAACGAGCCGGGTATGGTCTTGCCGAAATGGGACCGGAAGCGGGCGGCGTACTGCTCGTAGGTATTGCGAATGAACTCGGCCACCATCTCCGGGTTGAGGTAGTTGGGCAGGTCCTCGCGGCCGCGGACGGGTTCGAAAATCGAGATGAGCCAGGTACCTTCGGGCACGTCCCAGCTTGCGCCGCTGCGGTTGAGCTCGGTCAGGTCGGTCAGGGTATCGGCGGCGATGCGGCCGGGAGCGGCCTGGCGCGCGGCGAGGACGAACACAGCGTCGGGAAAACGCACCGGCGTGCGGGCCGGCCCTTGCGCGCTCTGAACGCGGTGTTGCAATCCCATGGCCCGGAAGCGCGCGGGATCGGCGGCGATCGTCCGCCCGCCCGCGGCCCCGCTCGGCCACTTGTCCTCGTCATAAATCCAGGTGCGAAAGCCGCGCCGGGCTCCGTAGTCCACGCTGACGCGCACCGCTTCCCAGAACCCGTCCGAGAAATACGGCGTCCGGCTCTCGTCGAGGCCGGCCCGCACATGCATGTAGGCGCCGTAGATACCTTTGTCCAGCATCTGGTCTATCTGCCGGCGCAGGCGCCCGGGCTCGAGCGTGCTGTTCCAGGACCAGAGAGGTTCCATCGAGTATTCGCGGGGCGGCTCGCGGAATGCCTGGTGGAGCGGGTCCGCCGCCGGCGCCAGGCAGGAAAACAAGGCGGCTAGCCATCCGGCGGCGCGCATCTCGCTGCCGGCATAGCAACCGGGCGCCCGACGGCGCGGTTTGCCAGGCGGCGGGCGGGGATGCTAAATATTCATATTGAATTCCCGCACCTTCAGAGCCTCTTCGCTTCGCAACCGTCAACCATGAGCCAGGCTACGGCGCCGCTGATGATCGAGGCCATCGGCCTCAGCAAGTTTTACGGCGATTTCGCCGCCATCCGGGACGTGACGTTCTCCGTCCCGCAGGGACAGGTGGCGGCGTTCCTGGGCCCGAACGGCGCGGGCAAGTCCACGACCATGAAAATCCTGACCGGCTACCTGGCGCCCAGCGCGGGCCAGGCGCGGATTGCCGGCCTGGACGTCAACGGCAACCGGATCGCCGCCGCCGAACGCCTGGGATACCTGCCGGAAAACGGCCCGCTCTATCCGGAGATGACGCCGCTCGAGCTGCTCAAATTCTTCGGACGGGCTCGCGGACTCTCCGGCGCGCGACTGCGCGACCGCATCGAGGCGGTGACGGCGTTGTGCGGGCTAGCGCCCGTGCTGGAAAAGAGCATCCGCAAACTTTCGCGCGGCTACCGCCAGAGGGTGGGCATGGCCCAGGTGCTGCTGCACGAGCCCGACGTGCTGATCATGGACGAGCCCACCAGCGGGCTGGATCCCAACCAAGTGCGCGAGGTTCGACAAACCATCCGCGAACTGGGACGCACCAAAACCATCCTGCTCTCCACGCACATCCTCCAGGAGGTGGAGGCGATGGCCGACCGCATCCTTTTCATTGACCGGGGCCGCATCGTCTTCGATGGCACGCCCGAGCAGATGACAGCCGGCTACGCTTCGCTCGAAGAAGCTTTCCACGCCCTCACCCGGGGCCGACCGGAGGACAGAAAGCCATGCGCGCCCGACGCCGCGTAGTCGCTGCGATCTTGTTGCGCGAGCTGGGCAGTTACTTCGGCACGCCCACCGGCTACGTCTTCATCACTCTCTTCGTATTCGTCAGCGCCATGGCGGCCTTCTGGCAGGAGCAATTCTTCGCCGCCAACCTGGCCAGTCTCGACCAGCTCAACCGCGTCTTCCCTTACCTGCTGGTCTTTCTGATTCCCGCCATCAGCATGGGCCTGTGGGCCGAGGAAAAGAAACAGGGGACCGAGGAACTGTTGCTTACCCTGCCCGCCACGGACCTGGAGATCGTCGCCGGCAAGTATCTGGCCGGCCTGGGAATTTACACGGTCGCGCTCGTTTTCTCGCTCAGCCACCTGGTCGTGCTTTGCTGGCTGGGTGATCCGGATCCCGGGCTGATGGCAGCCACTTATTTCGGTTACTGGCTGGCGGGGGCTGCTCTGCTCGGCCTGGGAATGCTGGCGTCCCAGTGTACGGACAACCAGACGGTCGCCTTCATTCTGGGCGCCGTCTTCTGCGCCGTGCCCGTGTTCGCCGAACGCGCGGGCACGATTCTCAGCGGCGGATGGCAGCAACTGGCCGAGCGGCTCTCGGTGGTCGAACAGTTCCGCGATCCGGCCCGCGGCGTCATCACGCTGAGTTCTCTGGTCTACTTCGCCGGGCTGGCTCTGGCGGCCTTTTACGTGAACGTGGCGCTGCTCGGTCGCCGCCGCTGGCCGAGCGGGCCCAAGGCCCCCCGGCTGGGCGTGCACGTGGCCTTGCGGGCGCTGGCTGCGGCAGTGATTGTGGGCAGCGGCGCGCTGCTGGCCGCCCATGCCCGCCTGCGTCTGGATGTTACGGCCGAGCGGCTCCACTCGCTGGCGCCGGATACGCGCGCCCTGCTTGCCGGCCTTTCGCCGCGGCGACCCGTATTCATTTACGCGTACCTGAGTCCCCAGGTGCCGCGCGCTTACATGGACGTCCGCACGAACCTGGTCAACATGTTGCGCGAGTTCGATGCGGTGGGCGGCGAGGCGGTCCACGTCAAGATCATCGAGACTCTCAAGTACTCTCCGGAGGCCCGCGCGGCGCAGGAGCGTTACGGCATTCGCCCGTACAGGGTCCCGGTGAGCGAAGAGAGCGCGCGAACCACGAACGAGATCTTCCTCGGCCTGGCGTTCGTCTGCGAGGGCGAGGAGTTCGTCATTCCCTTCTTCGATCGGGGATTGCCGGTCGAATACGAGCTGATGCGTTCCGTGCGCGTGATCTCGCGGGCCCAGCGCAAGAAAGTGGGAATCCTGGATACCCGGGCGCGCCTGTTCGGGGGCTTCGACTTTCAGAACAAGATCCAGACCAACGAGTGGTCCGTGGTGGCCGAGCTGCGCAAGCAATACGAGGTGGTGCGGGTGGATCCGGACAGCGAGTATTCCGAAAACCTGGATGCGCTGGTGGTCGCCCTGCCCTCGACACTCACGCAAACGCAACTGGACCGGCTCACCGCGTACGTGCGCCAGGGGCGGCCGGTCCTCATCCTGCTGGACCCGATGCCGGCGTTCGACCTGAACCTGGCGCCCAACGAGATCCCGTCAGCCGGATTGCTGGCGAGTTCGACGCCGGCGACCCCACGGGCCGACCTGCGCGCCTTTCTGGAAGCGCTAGGCGTGATCTGGCAGAGCAACCGGATCGCATGGGACAGCTACAATCCCCACCCGCAACTGAAAACGCTTCCCAAAGAATTTGTTTTCGTCGGCAGGGAGGGTTTCAATCCCAAGGATCCCGTCACGGCGGGCCTGCAAGAGCTCGTCCTGCTCTACCCCGGCGCGCTGCGGCCCCGCAGCGACGTGCGCTTCACGCCGCTGGTGGAAACCACGACCGACTCAGGCACGGTGCGCTGGGAAGATCTGGTCCAGCGCACGCTCTTCGGCATCACGATCAACCAGAATCTGCCGCACCATCCCGGCGGCGCGCGCCACGTGCTGGCCGCCCGCGTCCAGCGGGACGACGCCACAGCCAAGGTCAACGCCATCGTGGTGGCCGACGTGGATCTGATGGGCGAGCAGTTCTTCGAGCTGCGCCGCCGCGGACTGGAACAGCTCCAGTTCGATAACGTCACCTTCCTGCTCAACGCCGTGGACGACCTTGCCGGCGATCCGTCATTCATCGCGCTGCGCAAGCGGCGACCGAAGCATCGCACGCTGGAAGCGGTGGAGGCGCGCACCCGCATTTACGAGGCGCAGCGACAGCGCGAAGTGCAGGCGGCCGAAGCCCTTGCCGAGCAGCGTCTCAAGGAAGCCCAGGCGCGTCTGGATCGCGCGGTGCGCGAGATCGAGCAGCGCACGGACCTGGACGAACAGACGCGAAGGATCATGATCGCCAACCTCCAATCGGTGGAAAACCGGCGCTTGCAGGTGGCTCGGGCCAACATCGAAGACGAGAAACAGCGACAGATCGAAAACAGCCGAGCGGAAATGGAGAACGCCATCCGGCGCATCCAGAACACGATCAAACTGCTGGCGGTGGCCCTGCCGCCGGTGCCCGCCTTCCTGCTCTTCGTCGCCGTCTCGGTCCGCAAACTCAGGCGGGAGAAGCTGGGAATCCCGACCGACCGGCTGGTGAGCGCGCGTGCCGCGGGGGACAGCCATGCGTGAAACCGTCAAGACCGCCTCGTGGTTGGGGACCGCAACGATCATGGCCATCCTGGCTGCGTGGACACAGCCGGAAGGCGCCACGCCGGCCATCCTCAGCGACCAGGGCGAGCTGTTCTATCCGAACTTCCGCGATCCGCAAACTGCGCGCGTGATCGAGGTGATTGACTACGAGGAGTCCACCGCCACCGCGCGTCCTTTGAAGATCGAGTTCCGGAAGGGCCGCTGGGTGGTGGCTTCCCACCACAACTATCCGGTCGAACTGGGGGATCGCCTGGTGCGGCTGGCGGCCGGGCTGGTGGATCTGCGCAAGGACATGGTCCGCTCGGACTCGGCGGAAGAGCACGCCCAGTTCGGCGTCATTGACCCGCTGGATACTCGCGTCGCCACGCTCACCGGACGCGGCAAGCGCGTCACGCTGCGCGATGCGCGAGGGGACGTGCTGGCGGACTACATCTTCGGCAGGCCGGTCGAGAACAAGCCCGGTTACCGGTACGTGCGCATCCCGGGCCGCAAGCGGAGCTATATGGTGAAGACCGACGCCGATCCTTCGGCGCGACTGGCCGACTGGGTCGAGCCCAACCTGCTGCGACTCGCCGCCTCGGCCGTCCGCCGCATCGTCGTGCAACGGTACTCGATTGACGAGACGCTGGGCCGCATCGCACGCGCAGAAACGCTGACGCTGGTGCGGCAGGATGGCGGCTGGAGTGGCGCGGACAAGCTGAAGCCGGGCGCACTTCAGGCCCTGCTGGGCACACTGGAAGGGCTGCGGATCGTGGACGTGCGACCCAAGCCTCCCACGCTAGCCGAGGACCTGCGACAAGGACAGGTTCGGCTGACTCTGGACAGCGCGCTTTCCTTCCGCCAGTACGGCTTTTTCCTGACGCCGCAGGGCCGCCTGCTGGCCAAGGAAGGCGAGCTCAGCGTCGAGACCGCCGACGGCCTTGCATACGTGCTGCGCTTCGGCGAGGTCGCCACCAGCGGGGGCGAAATCAAGTCCGCGGGAGGACGTGGCGAGAACCGCTACCTGATGGTCACCGCCGGCTACGATCCGGCGCGGGCGAGCAAATACGGGGGCGATGGCGCCGCCGGCGAGCGACGTGCGCGCGAGCTCAATCAGCGCTTCGCCGATTGGTACTACGTGATCAGCGGGCCGGATTTCGAAAAGTTGCGACCCTTAGGAGCAGAAGCGCCCGCAGCGCCGCCCGCCCCGCCCTCACAGAATCAGCCGCAACCCTAGCTGGAAGATCCGGCCGTCGTTGAGCGTGTTCGTGATCCGCCCGAAGGAGGGTGAGCTGAGATTGCGCTGCGGCTCGTCGAACTGCGGGTGATTGGCCAGGTTATAGGCCTCAGCGCGAAACGCCAGCGTCCACTCGCGCCCCCCGTTCCGGCGCCATTGCTTCCCCACAGCCGCATTGAGGTTGGCGATGCCATCCTTGCGGAACGTGTTGCGTCCGAGGTTGCCGCGACGTTCGCCCGGGCGGATGAAAGCGAAACGCTCCCGTCGCAGAATGCCGGTGGAAGTGTTCGGGTCGTCCACCGTCCGTCCCAGAATGGAAGGATCCACGATGTGAGGCCGGTCGCCGGGCCCGCCGTCCACGTTGCCGAAGCCGGGCGCGTCAGAGCCGACGTACAGGGTGAACGGCGTGCCCGACTTGATCAGCGCTGCGGCCGAGATCTGCCACCCGTTCAGCAGTTGGCCGAGCAGGCCTGCGCGCGGCGCCGGCGAAGGCAGTTCCCAGACGGCGTGCAGCTCGAAGGCGTGCGGCGAATCGAAGTTACTGAGTCCTTTGCGGTCGCGGAACTGATCGTACTGCCACTGGCTGCGGCCGCGCAGGATGTCGGCGTTAGCCGCGGTGGAAGCGTAATCGGCGCCCTCGTCAATGGCCTTGCCGAAGGTATAGCGGAAGCCGCCCGTGAAGCCGCGGCGCAGCGGGAAATCGAGCGCGAGCTGGGCCGCGTCCAGGTACGCGATGCCGCCGTTGACGACGCGCTTGATCTCGTAGTAGCGCGGATCCGGCCGGCGCTCATCCACTGTGGCTGTGGTCAGCGGGATGCCGGGCGCCGGCTCGGCTCGGTTCTGGATGAAGCTGTTGAGCAGCTTCACAGACCGGCTCCCAACGTAACCCGTGCGCAGCACGGCCCAATTGCCGATTGGGCGTTCCAGGAAAAGCCCGTACTGGTGGGCGTAGGGAGAAACCAGGTCGGGCGAAAGCCAGGTGGGGGAACTGCGCGTCTGCGGATCGTCCAGACGGATGCCGCGCAGGGGATCCAGCGGGTCGGGATGCTGGACCTGAATGTAGCGGACGTTCGGCAGGTTATTGCGAATCTGCTGATAAGTTACCGGCAGGATTTCCCCGAAGGAAACCGAGTAACTGGTGCGAAGCGTCCACTTGCGCATCCCCCAGGCCAAGGCAAATCTGGGGCCGAAATTGTTGCAGTCGCAGGGATAGGGAATGATATCCAGCCGCCGCACTTCGGCTGGCCGCGTCAGGGCGTTGTACCTGATGCCGAAGTAAAGTTGCAGACGCGGGGCCGGGCGCCACCTCTCGCCGAAGAAAGCGTTCAGTTTCCAGTTGCGAAAGCCGCGCGCCAGCTCGCCGACCGTAACTTCATAAGTCGTCGGCGTCCCGAGACGGAAATTTTCGATCGCGGTGCGCCCGAAGTTATTGGTGAACTGGAAATAACCGCGCTGGTTGTTGCTTTCCACCCCGTTCAACCGGACGCGGGCCAGGTCGCCGCCCCAGCTCAGCGAGTGCCGGCCGCCCCTCAGTTGCCGCCGCACCAGCAGCGCGGCGCCGAAGGTGTTCTGAGCGCGGTCAATCGGAAACATGCTGTCCGGGCCGAGCTCCTCGATCTGAAAGCCGATGCGGATGCGGGGGCCGACCGCGCGCGGTTCCGGGCGCAGCCAGGAACGAACCCGATCGAAGGACAGCCCGGCGGCGATCTCGGTCGCGTCCGACGGGGTGAGCTGCCACGTCATGCGGCTGCGGTGGGCGTGAACGTCGGTATCCGGGTTCTGGCCGGCGACGAGCTGGAACGCCGCCTCGCGCTGCCGGCTCAGAGCGTGCGAGAGAAAGAGCCGGGAGCGCCCGCCGGCTTCGCGGTCCAGGCGGATTTCGGCGTCGGTTTCGTCAATCCGCTGGGGCGCATTGGTGTTGAGAGCGCGGGCATCGAAGTCCGGGCGATTGGGCAGCAGCGGCGGGTAGGCTTCGAGCCAGCGGCTGATGAGCGCCCGCAGGGCCGGGTCCGCAGCCAGCGGGGTGCGCTCTTCGGCCAGCGGGACGAGAACGTTTCCGTTGACCATGCCGCGGATCTTGCGCTGGGAGGCCGCGACGCTCAGATGGCCCAGCCGGCCGGCGCCGCCGGCCGCACGCAGCCCGTAGAAATTGCGCCGGGAAGGCTGCACCGGCCCCACCTGAAAAAAGGTCCGGGCGTTAAAGACGCTGTTCTGATGCCAGTGAAACAGCTCGCCGTGCCATTCGGCGCTGGTACGGCGCGGTGCGAGCAGGGGCAGGCGAATCGCAGGACGGCCGTGCTCGGCGGCGAAATAGCCGGATTCGGCGGGAACCTCCCCGAGCAGGGTCACGTTGGTCCCCAGCCGGATGTTGGCTTCCTTGATGGCGTCGTTGTCGATGCGATGGACCTGGATGTTCTCGTTGCGCTGCGCGGCGGAAGCGAGGCGTTGCGGGGATGCAGGCTTCGGCGCAGGAACCGGTTTCGGAGGCGCCTGGGCGAGGGAGCATGCGGCAAACGGGATCAGAGCGAGGGAGAAGCGAGACATGCCAGAAACTTCATCATAGCAGCATGCCTCGCCTCCACCGGGGAATTGGCGAGTCCCTCGCGATGGCGGGCCGGCGTCGCGGCGTTCAATCCAACCGCTTGAAGCACAGGAACCAATCCACGCAGCGCACGCCCTCGCCGGGCTCGGTCACTCGCTGTTCGGCGACGCCGCAGGAGCTCGGCGGCGGCACGATCACTTCTTCGCCCGGCTGCCAGTTGGCAGGCGTGGCCACGCCATGTTTGTCCGCCGTTTGAAGCGCGATCAGAAGCCGCTTGATCTCCTCCATGTTCCGCCCGGCCGAAAGCGGGTAATAAAGGATCGCCCGGATCTTGGCGGCGGGGTCAATGATGAAAACCGCCCGCACTGCGTGGGTGGTGCTGGCCGCCGGCTGCAGCATGCCGTATTTTCGGGCGACTTCCATCGTGAGATCGGCGATCACGGGGAATCTGACTTCGACGCCCTTCAGCCCGCGGAACTCGATTTTCTCCCGGATGGTGCGCAGCCAGGCGATGTGGCTGTAGTTGCTGTCGATGGAGAGGCCGAGCAGCTCGCAGTTCAGGGCGCGAAACTCCTCTTGCATGGCCGCAAAAGTCATGAATTCGGTGGTGCAGACGGGGGTGAAGTCCGCCGGGTGGCTGAAGAAAATCACCCACTTGCCGCGGAAATCGTCAGGAAACCGGATGTGGCCCTGGGTCGTTTCGGCCTCGAACGCGGGAGCATCCTCGCCGATGAGCGGCAACCGGTTCAGGGTCTCTTCCATGCCTGTTCCTCCTTCGAAGGGATCCGGCACCGAGCGTTTATTGTAGCACCGGATCCCGGCCCGGGCGGCGACCCGGAGTTGACAAAAAGGCCACCGATGTGTGATTATTCATTATGATGAATATTCATACAGCCCCGGCCGCGTTCCCGACGGATACCCTCCCCAAAGCCTCCCTGCGGCGTTTCGCCTGGGATCTGGACCTCTCCCAGGACGAACTGGTCCAACTGCTCGATCTCACGGCGAGGCTCAAGCGCTCGCCCGCCGCCTACGCCCGCGCGCTCGAAGGCCGTTACCTGAGCCTGCTTTTCGAAAAACCCTCCCTGCGCACCCGGCTCACCTTCGAGCTGGCCATCAAGCAACTGGGCGGCGACGCCGTCTTCTCCAGCGGCCCCATCGCCGAGCGGGAACCTCTCAAGGACGTCGCCCGGAACCTGGATCGCTGGACGCACGCCATCGTGGCCCGTGTCTTCTCCCAACAGACCATCGAAGAGCTGGCGCGCTGGTCCTCGGCGCCCGTCATCAATGCTCTCAGCGATCTCTACCATCCCTGCCAGGCTCTGGCCGACGTCTTTACGCTCCAGGAACGATTCGGCGAGCTGCGCGGGCTCAAGCTGGCTTTCGTGGGCGACGGCAACAACGTGGCGCACTCGCTCATGCTGACCGCGCCCCGGCTGGGGATTCATCTGGCGGTCGCCACGCCGCCGGGCTACGCGCCGAACGCGGACGTCGCGGCCACAGCCGCAGGGCTGGCGGCGGCCTGCGGCACCGATCTGACCATCACCACCGACCCGGCCTTGGCTCTGGCCGGGGCTGACGCGGTCTACACCGATGTGTGGACCAGCATGGGGTTGGAGCGCGAGGCAGATCAGCGCCGCCGCGTCTTCCAGCCTTACCAGGTCAATGCGCAGCTCATGGAGATGGCGCCCAACGCCGTCTTCCTGCACTGTCTGCCGGCCAAGCGCGGCGAAGAGGTCACCGACGAGGTCATCGAATCCCACAGCTCGCTGGTCTTCGAACAGGCGGAAAATCGCCTGCACACGCAGAAGGCATTGCTGTTGATGATGCTGGCCTGAGGGCCGGCGTCGCCTGTTAGAATTCGGTAAGTATGGAGAAACCCAGGAAGGTAGCACTGGCTTATTCGGGCGGCCTGGATACTTCCGTCATCATCCCGTGGCTCAAGGAGAACTACGGCTGTGAGGTCGTGGCCGTGTGCGGCAACATCGGCCAGGGCGATGAGGAGCTGGCCGGTCTGCGAGAGAAAGCTCTTCGCACGGGCGCCTCGGAAGTTTACATCGAGGACCTGCGCGAGGAGTTCGTCACCCAGTATTTGTGGCCGCTGGTTCGCTCCGGCGCGGTTTACGAGCACAAGTATCTGCTGGGCACCTCCATCGCCCGGCCTCTGCTGGCCAAAAAGCAGGTGGAAATCGCCTTGAACACCGGCTGCGACGCCCTGGCTCACGGCTGCACGGGCAAGGGCAATGATCAGGTGCGTTTCGAGATGGCCTACAAGGCCCTGGCGCCGCACTTGCGCGTGATCGCCCCGTGGCGCGAGTGGCAGATTCGCTCGCGCGAGGACGCGCTGGCCTACGCGGCACGACACAACGTCCCGGTGGCCGCCACGGCGACCAAAATTTACAGCCGCGATCGCAATCTCTGGCATATCTCGCACGAGGGCGGCCCGCTGGAAGATCCCGCCCATGCGGCCCCCGAAGACGTCTGGATGATCACGCGCAGCCCGCGCCAGGCGCCCGACGAACCGGCCGAGGTGACCATCGGATTCGAAGCCGGCCGCCCCGTGTCGGTCCACGGCGAGCGGCTGTCGCCGGTGGCCCTTGTGGAGACGCTGAATCGCATCGGCGGCGAGCACGGCGTGGGCCGCGTGGACCTGGTGGAGAACCGCTTCGTGGGGATGAAGTCGCGCGGCTGCTACGAAACGCCGGGCGGCACCCTGATCGTCGCCGCATACCGCGAGCTGGAAGCCCTCACGCTGGACCGCAACCTGATGCACTACAAGCAGCGGCTGGCGCTCGACTACGCCGAGCTGGTTTACAACGGCTTCTGGTTCACGCCGCTGCGCGAGGCCCTGGACGCATTTTTCGAAACCGCGGCCGAGAGCGTCACCGGCGAGGTCACGCTGCGCCTGTTCAAGGGCAACGTGGAGCCGGTCTCGCGCCGCTCGCCCAACTCGCTGTACGCCGTGGACATCGCCAGCTTCACCATGGGGGCGGGCTACGATCAGAAAGACGCCGAAGGCTTCATCAACCTGATCGGCCTGCCGGTGCGCGTGCGCGCGGCCCTGAAGGCCGACTGAGAGGCGCCCATGAAGCTTTGGGGCGGCCGTTTCCAGGGCTCGCCGTCCGAGATTTTCGAACGCTTCTCGGGCTCGCTCGCTTTTGACCGGCGCCTGATCGAGGCCGATATCGAAGGCACGCAGGTCTGGGCGCGCGTGCTGGAGGGCGCCGGCTTTCTCCGTGCCGAGGAGCGCCGGGCCATCGAGTCCGCTCTCTCGCAACTCCGCGAGGAAGCCCGCGATCCTGCCTTTTTCGCCGACGCTCGCGACGAGGACGTGCACACGCTGGTGATTCGCAAGCTCCGCGAGCGCGCCGGGGAGGCGGCGGAAAAGGTCCACACCGGTCGCAGCCGCAACGAGCAGGTGTCGCTCGACACGCGGCTCTGGCTGCGCGGACAGATTGATCGGACGCGCAACCGGATCGTCGAGCTGGCCGCCGCGCTGCTCGATCCGGCGCGCGCCTGGCCGGACGCCGTGATCCCCGGCTACACGCACCTGCGCCGCGCCCAGCCCGTACTCTGGCCGCATTATCTGCTGGCTTATTTGGAAATGCTCACGCGGGATTGGGAGCGGTTCGGTGAGGCGCGGGTCCGCACGAACTTGCTGCCGCTGGGCGCGGGCGCGCTGGCCGGAAGCGGCTTCGCCTTCGATCGCGCAGCGCTGGCGCGCGAACTCGGCTTCGACGGCATCACCAGCAACAGCATGGACACGGCGGCCGATCGCGACTTCGTGCTCGACTTCCTCTACGCGGCCGCGGTCACCATGCTGCACCTCAGTCGCCTGGCCGAGGACTGGATTCTTTACTCGAGCGAGGAGTTCGGCTGGCTGGAGCTGGGCGACGAGGTCACCAGCGGCTCCAGCCTCATGCCGCAGAAGAAAAATCCCGATTCGCTGGAGCTGATCCGGGGCAAGTGCGGCCGCGTCTTCGGCTGCCTCGCTTCGCTGTTCATGACGCTGAAAGGCTTGCCTCTGACCTATAACCGCGACATGCAGGAGGACAAGCCGCCGTTGTTCGAAGCCGCGGACGAGCTGGAGGGGGCACTCGAAATGGCGACCGCGGTAGCCCGCTCCGTGCGCTTGCATCCGGAGCGTGCGGCCCGCGCAGTGGAAGAGAGCTGGACCATAGCGACCGATCTGGCCGAAGCCCTGGCGCGTTCCGGCGTGCCTTTCCACCGCGCGCACCAGTTGGTCGGAAGGCTCGTCCTGGAGAGCGTCAAGCAGGGGCGTACGCCCGCTGACTGGTCGGCGGAGGAACTCGCGCAATTCGCACCGGAGTTCAGGCCCGAGATGGCGCGCTTGCTCGATCCGCGCGAGGGGATGAGGAACCGCGAGATTCCGGGCGGGACCGGGCCGCAGGCGGTCCGGCGAGCGCTCGAAGAGGCGGCCGCGCGCCTGGAGGCGATGCGGCGCGCAACGGCACAGCAGCAATGAACAAAGCCTACCGCCAGGGCCAGATTCTGCGGCTGATCCGTGCGCGCACCATCCGCACCCAGCAGGAGCTGGCCCGCGAGCTCAGGCGCCTGGGCATCCGCGCCACCCAGGTCACGCTCTCGCGCGATATCCGCGAGCTTGGTCTGGTCAAGACGCCGCAGGGTTACCGTCAGCTCACGCCCGGAGCCGGCGGCCCGAGCCTGTCGCAACTGGCGGCCGAGTTCCTGCACGACGCGCGCGCGGCCCAGAATCTCGTTGTGCTGAAGACCTCGCCCGGACACGCAAACACCGTTGCCGTAGCTCTGGATCGAGAGGACTGGCCGGAGGTGGTGGGCACGGTCGCCGGCGACGACACCATCCTGGTGGTGACGCCTGACGCGCGCAAGGCCCGCCTGGTGCAAGAGAAGTTGCTCAAGCTCATGGGAGGCGCTTCATGATCACACGCCGGGAATTCACCGCGGCGCTGGCCGGTTCGGCCGCAGCCGCTGAAGAATTCCCCCTGGTGGACTATCACGTTCATCTCGACGAGCAGATCACGCTGGAAAAAGCGCTCGAGATCTCGCAACGCCGCGGCGTGCGCTTCGGCATCGTCGAGCACGCGGGCAAGCCCGAGCTGGGCTACCGCGGCATGCTTTCCACGGACGGCGATCTGCGCGGCTGGCTCGACAAGCTGGCGGGCAAGCCCGTCTACCGCGGCATCCAGGCCGAAGGCCTCGACTGGATCGAGTGCTTCTCGCCCGCTCTGGTGGCCGAGCTCGATTACGTTCTTCAGGACGCCCTCACGGTCCCCCAGCGCGTGTTCCGGGGAACGGGAGGCGACGAGCCGCTCATCAAACTGTGGACGCCGGCGGCGAAGACCCTGGAGGACCCGCAAGGCTTCATGGATCGCTACGTGGACTTCCACGTCGAGCTGATGCGGCGCGCCCCGATAGACATCCTCGCCAACCCGACTTTCCTGCCTGCCGCCATCGCCAAGGATCACGCGGTGCTATGGACGCAAGAGCGCATGGAAAAGATCATCGAGGCGGCCTTGCGCTACGGCGTCGCCATCGAAATCAATTCGCGCTACCGGCTACCCACCGAGACGTTCCTGCGGATCGCGCGCAAAGCGGGCGTAAAGTTCTCCTTCGGCTCCAACATTCACGGCCCGGACGTCGGCCGGCTCGACTACTGCGTGGAGATGGCCCGGCAGCTCGGACTGACGCACCGCGACCTGTTCGCGCCCGCGCCGGCGGGACAAAAGCCTGTCGAGCGGCGGGCGCGCGCCTGAAATTGCCGCGATGCCTCATCCCTTCTTCGCCGGCGGTCCAAAGTACGGATAACGATCCCAGCGGTCATCGTCCGCGGTGGCGCGCGGATCGGCCGTTTCTTTCATCCACCGCTCCAGACGCGCCCGCAACTTTCGCTGAATCTCCGCATACTCAGGGCGACCAGCCAGGTTGACGATCTGGTGCGGGTCCTTGCGCAGATCGTAGAGTTCCTCGGCCGGACGTTTGGCGAAACAGAGTTCGAAGTAGCGCGCGAATTTGGGATCCGAGCGACGCTCCAGGATGTAGCGCTTGGTGGGACTGTCATCGCAATCGCCGAAGGGCCCGACCGAGTGGTACAGCTCGGGGTCTCCGGCCGGCCAGCGATCGGGCCGGAAATTGCGAATGTATAAATAATCGCGCGTACGAATCGCGCGCACGGGGTAGGAGAGATCGCCGCGGCGCACGTTGGCGTGACGTTCGCGTTCGAGGAAAACTTCGGTGCGCGTACCCGGCTTCTGGCGCCCGGTGAGCAGGCCCATCAGGCTGCGTCCGGTCATTTCCGGCAACGCCTTCATCCCGGCCGCCTCGAGAAACGTCGGCGCCAGGTCGGCAAGATTGACGAAGTCCTCCAACGTCCGACCCGAAGGAATGCGCCCGGGCCAGCAAATCGCCAGCGGGATGTGCGCGCCGCCATCGTAAAGGTTGGCCTTGGCGCGCGGGAACGGCCAGCCGTTGTCGCTGGTGATCGCCACGAGCGTATTTTCCAGCCGCCCCGCTTTCTCGAGCATGGCAAGGATCTCACCCACTTCGCGATCGAACCGCTGGACTTCGAAGTAGTAGTCGAGGATGTCCCGCCGCACCTCGGGCGCGTCGGGCCAGCACGGCGGGACCCGGGCATCTTCGGACCGCATTCCCGCCTTCACCCCGGAGTCTGGTTCATAGGGCCGGTGGGGATCCTGGCTGCCGAACCAGAAGCAGAGCGGGCGATCCGGCGGGACTACGCGCAGAAATTCCTCGAAGCTCTTGTAGGGGTCTCCCGCGGGATTGCGCCGCCGGCCTCCGGCCTTGAAATCCCCCGGTCCCCAACCCTTGCGCGTGAAGCCCACGACATAGCCGGCCTCTTCGAGCAGGTCGGTGTAAACGGGGAAGCGCGCGGGCAGAAAACCCCACAGGTTAGCGCCTTCGGCCAGACGGTGGGGCGCCTGCCCGGTGAGGATCGCCGCTCGCGAGGGCGTGCAGGACGGGGCGGCGCAGAAAGCGTTCGTGAAAAGCACGCCTTGCCGCGCCACGCGGTCGAAGGTCGGGGTGCGGACGACCGGGTCGCCGTAGACGGAGGCGTGCGGCCAAGCCCAGTCGTCTGCAATGCACAGCAGGAGATTGGGACGCTGCGCGGCGGCCCCGGCTTTCCAGGCGCCCGCCAGCGCGGGAGCGGAAGCGAGAAAACTGCGGCGATTCACGGCTTCTCCTCCTCCGTGGACTTGCGGGCGGCCCCATACGGCAGAGGCCCCACAGGTTCGACGATCCAGTCACCGGGGGCCAGCGGCACGCCCGCGATCAGCTCCGAACCCAAATACATCTGCTCGGGACCCGCGCCCGAACGGACGCGATACAGAGTGTTTTCCTCCACGGTATACCACTCGGGAAACTCGTTCAGCCTGACGTAATTCCTGGGAAAGTTGAGCACGCGGCGGTGGCGGGCATAGTCGAAGCGGATGCGGCCCTGCCAGCCTCTGGGCGCTTCGATACTCAGGTACAGTCGGTTGCCCTCGCGCACGGCGCCCACTCGCAGGCCCGGAACCCAGCGATCCGGCCGACAGCCCTGGCTCTTCATGTCCATATAAAGCAGCAGGGTGCGGTTGAAGTTGCCTTCGCCGTACCAATACTCGATCAGGCCGGAGGGTTGCTGCATGCGCATCATGACGCGGATCTCGGATTCGATCCAATCCAGGGCCTGCGGCACGGGTTCGCGAGCCACCAGGTAGAGCGCGCTCTCGATCGAGTCCGCGTAACCGTCGAAGGAGCCGTTCTCCCAGTCGTAGTTGCGATATTTCGTCAGGTTGGAAAGTACGCGGCGCACGGCGTCGCGGTATTTGGTTTCGCCGGTCGCCTGGTAAAAAGCATAAACAGCGCCGTAAACATAGCCCCAGTTATCGGAAAGCCCCGAATTCAGGGGTTTCAGCGTAGCCGCGTCAATCACGTTGTAAAGCAGTCCGTCGGGGCCGGCCGATTCCAGGATGCGATCCAGCATCCGCGCCACGGCGGGGCGGTAGCGCGCAGCCCGCGGCGTGCCGTAATCCTGCTCCAGAGCATAGAGCAGCACCAGGCCCACGACGATTTCATTGCCGTGATCCCGCAGCCGGACCTGGCGATCGCCCTTGTGTTCGATAAAGTCCCATTGGGTGGCGGGCAGGCCGTGGTTGCCCGGCAGCACCTCCTCGATGTAGGCATCGCCGATGCGGCGAGCCCATTCCCAGAAACGCGGGTCCGAGCTCATCGGCGCCAGCCGAACCAGCGTTTGCAGGAAGTCGCCATTCAGTTCGGAGTCTGAGGCCGGCAGATTGCCGAACGCGGAAGCCACGGGAGCGCGGTTCATGGCGTCGGCGATCATGTCTGTCATGCGGTAGAACCAGGGCGTGCGCCCCAGCCGCTCGGTCACGGCGATCAGGCCGTCTTTGGCGTACTCCCCGGCGCCGAACAGGCTGGGCGGTCCCAGCTCGCCGGTATCGAGATTCAGGTTCGCGGGGATGGAGTCCTGTGCCGTTGTGAAGCGGACCTCGTTGCGCAGCATTTCCATCATGCGGCCGTGGTAAAGGTCGGGATCGGTCAGCTCCGCGGTGAGGATCAGATACGGATAAAGGTCGGCGCCCGAGTTGTGCGGCGTGTACATGCGGGGCGAGCCCGGCTTGAGGCCGCGGGGTCCGCCGGGCAGGCGGTCGGGCAACAACAACGTTTTCGGGTCGGCATGTTTCAACCACGCGTGAAGCACGCGGCGGGCGGCGGCCGCGCACTCCTCCCAGCGCCGCCCGTTCTCGCGTGCCTGGGCGAAAACATCGGCCGCCGTGGAAAGCGGAGCCAGCATCAAGGCTGAAATAATAATTCGCGTCATCATGAGCCGTCGCCTCCGGGCCATCTTAGCAGAAGCGCTCCTGGCGGCCTGCGCCGCAGGAGCCAGTCCTGCCGACCTGTTTCGCGATCCCCCGCGAACTTACTCGCTGATGCCTTACTGGTACTGGAACGGCCACATCCGCGAAGACGAGACGCGCCGCCAGATGGGCGAGATGATGCGGCAGGGCGTCTACCAGGCCGTCGTCTTCCCCTGGGACGGAATGCAGCCGGAGTATCTCTCGGAAGAATACTGGCAGCAGGTCGGGGCAGCCCTGCGCATCGCCCGCGAACTCGGCTTCACGCTCAATTTCGCCGACGAGCTGAACTGGCCGAGCGGTCATGCCTGGCGTCCCCGAGGCGGCCCCGAACTCAGCCGCGTACTCGAGCAGCGACCGGACTTCCGCATGCGCCGGCTCGACTACGAAGAGCTGGTCATCGAAGGCCCGCGCCGCTGGCGATTCAAGCCCCGGCCCCCGGCGTGGTTCGCGGTCGTGGCGCGAGAACTGCCGGAAGGCGTGCTGGATGCCGATTCGCTGCGGGTGCTCGAGCCGGTGCGCCATGAGCTGCGGTGGGAAGCTCCGCCGGGAAAGTGGCGAGTGACGCTTTACCGTTTGGTCCCGGCCGTGGGAGCGCACAACACGCGGGTGGATCTTCTGAACCCCGAAGCCGTGCGGCTGTATCTGGAACTGGTTTGCGAAGAATTCGCCCGCCGCTTTCCCGAGCATCTCGGGCGCACGCTCAAGCTGACGATCGCCGATCACGAAGGCGCCTACGGCGAACCCATTGCCTGGACCCCGCGCCTGTTCGACGAATTCCGGCGGCGTTACCACTACGACCTGCGGGCTGCCCTTCCCCTGCTCGTGCACGAGGCCGCCCCGTCCGGCGCGGCAGCCAAAGTCCGGGCGGACTATCTGGATCTGATCTCCGACCTTTACGTCGACTCCTTCACCCGACAAGTTACCGACTGGTGTCGCCGGCATGGCCTGGGCCACGCCGTTTCCCTTTACGAGGAACAGCTCTGGATTCAGATCAGCCTGGCGGGCGATATGTTCCGCCACTGGCGCGCAGGAACCTTCGTCATGACGGACGCGCTGCTCGAGCGCGCCCGCATGCCGCTGGATTTCAAGGAAGCCGTGACGGTGGCTCATCTGGAAGGCATGCCTCTGGTAGTCGAGAACCAGGGCCTGCAAGGGCACGATTCCTTCCTGAGCCCGGAGAAAATGCGGCGCGGAACCAATATGGCGCTGCTGTGGGGCGCCAACCTGCTGGTCCCCTACTTCGATTACGATCCGGGGAAAGTAACCTGGCCGCCGCAATGGTTTCTCGGCCAGCCTTTCTGGAGATACTTTCGCCGTTACGCAGACTATGTGCGGCGCGCGCAGTTCATGAACGCTCAGGGACGGCATATCGCGCCGCTGGCGATTTACTATCCCCTGGAAACCGCCTTCGCCCACTCCGCGCCTTTGTTCGCCCGCGAGCGCCGCGAGCTTCTCTGGAATAACTTCATGGACGAAGTACAGAATTTTTACAGCGCTCTTCAGCTCGAGCTGGCGCGCGGCGGCTGGGATTACCACATCCTGGATCGCCACTATCTGAACCGGGCGGAACTTCGTGCCGGCGCGCTGCACCTGGCGGACGAAGAATTCCGCGTCCTCATCCTGCCTCCCATGACCCACATGGACGAGGCCGCCGCGGCCAAAGTACGCGCCTTCGCCAACGCCGGAGGCGTGGTGCTGGCGCTGGGCGAGCAGCCCGCAGCCCTGCACGGCGCTGCCCTTCGTCCTTTCCGCGTCCGTCGCCATCCTCCCTTCATGCACCGGCTCGACTACGTACACCCTACGGAGGTCCCGCAACCCGTACGCGAAGATTTGCAGCCTGTGCTCGATGCGCTTCGCGCGATCCAGCCGCCCGCCGTCACGATCCTGGAAGGCGATCCCGCAGGCATTTACTTCTCGCGACGCGCCGGTGAGGATGCGGAATGGCTCTGGTTTGTCAACGACAGCGATCGCGACCGGCTCGTTCGCGTTCGCATGCCTGCCGCAGCGCGCTGGGAGAAATGGGACGCTGAGACCGGTGAGCGCTGCACGCTCGGTCACGGCGCTGAGCTGCGCTTGCGCTTCGGCCCCTGGGACGCTTACTTTGTGGTGCGGCATGCCGGCGCGCCTGCACCCCTGTGCGATCAACCACACGAACGCGAGCTGCTCAGGTTAGCCCGGTCCGGCTGGCGGTTGACGCTGGAAGAGGGCCGCGTCGAGGTTCCCTATGCCTTCGCCGAGGACGGCCACGCCATCTGGCTGGCGCCCGAACGCGAGGGCATCCGAACCTGGTGGCTCATCGGACCCTTCCCCTACGATGACCACCACGGGTTCTTCCGACCGTTCCCGCCCGAGCGCAGCTTCCGCCGCGGCAAGACGTATGACGGCGCTTACGGCAAAGTGCGGTGGCGCTGGGTGGAAGCGCCCGGCTTCCGCATCGCGCCGCGCGAGCTTCTGGGGTTGCCGGGCGACCGCGCGTTTGGCAATTATTACGCCTACGTGAATATTTATTCGCCGACGCCGCGAGGCGCCCGCCTCATCGCGGCCTTCGCCGACAGCCTCCGCGTCTGGTGGAACGGCCGCGAAGTCCTCCGCGTCCACCGGCATCCCAAGTGGCTGCTGCTGCGCGACCCCTGGGCGGAAACGGCAACGGTCGAGGTCCGCCGCGGCTGGAACCGGCTGCTCGTCAAGGTCGGCCCCAGCCTCATGGTGCCCACGGCCTTCTCCCTGCGCCTTGTGGGCGAGGACGGCCGGACGCTGCACGACCTCGTCTTTGCGCCCGAGAAGAAACTGCGCACCGAACCCGGAAAACGACCTCGCCTCACGGTGGAAGTCCCACCCGGCGCGGTCGCCATCGAAGGCGATCTGGCGGGAACTCCGATTCCTCCGGGGGCCGCAGCCATCACACTGGAACCCGCGCAGATTCCCGAACATCCCGTCGTATTCCAAACTGCACCCGCCGAATTCACCCTGGCCAGTTGGACGGACAGCGCTTTGCGACATTACTCGGGCACGGCGCTTTACGAAACCGAGTTCGAGATTCCCGCTGTGTGGCTCGGCTGCCGCCTGGTGCTCGATCTAGGCGAGGTCGGAGTAGCCGCCGAAGCCTGGCTCAACGGGCAACCGCTCGGCGTGCGCGCGTGGCGGCCTTTCCGCTTCGAGATCACGCAGGTCGCGAGGCAGCGAAACCGGCTCGTCGTGCGCGTGGCCAACTCGGACGCGGGCCGGCTGGCGCAGGGCGACACCATTTACCCCCGCGGAAGCTGGGGCCTTGATTTCGCAACGGAACGTGACCGGTTGTCGCTCATCCGGCCGAACGGCCTGGAAGGTCCGGTGCGCCTCGTGGCCTTGGAGCAGGTCCCTGCTCCGCAGCCGTGAAGCGAACGGATCCGCGTGGTTGAGCTCGCTTCAAACCCCCGGTTATCATTGAGAGATTGCGAGCCTCCCCGGAGGCGCACCCCAGGAAAGGAGAACGGAAGGGAGTGAGCGTACGCGCGCTGCCCAATCCGGCATGTATCGTTTGCGGTCCGGAGAACCCGCGGGGGCTGCATCTGCGGTTCAGCCGCGAACAGGACGGCGTGATCGTGGCCGACTGGACGCCCACCCGCGACTGGGAGGGCTTCCGGGGCGTCATTCACGGCGGCATTGTCTCGACCGTGCTGGACGAGGCGATGTCGCAAGCGGTCAGCGCGCGCGGTTGGCCGGCGCTGACCTGCGAGCTGCGCGTGCGCCTGCGCCGCCACGTCGCTCCCGGACAGAACTTGCGGGTGCGGGCCTGGGTCGTCGAACGCCAGCGAAGAAAAATTTTGACCGAGGCCGCGCTGTCGGCGCCCGACGGGCAGGAACACGCTCACGCCTGGGCCACCTTCCTCGCGCTGCCGGAATGACGCAGTGCGCGGGCACGGGCGGGCCCGCGCACTCTGGGCTCACTTGTTGCGGAAGTAGTCGGCGTTGATTTCGGCGAAGTGCGCCTTGTCCGGGGGCAGTTCCTCCAGCACAAAAATGGAGTTGGTGGGACAGACCGGCACGCAAGCGCCGCAGTCTATGCATTCTTCGGGATGAATGTAGAGCTGCGGGACCGAATCAATGTCCGGCTCGTCGCTCTTGGGATGAATGCAATCCACCGGGCATGCATCCACACACGCCATGTCTTTCGTGCAAGTATCAATGATCACGTAAGCCATAGAGCGGTTGGTCTCCTTGAATGCAGTTTCAATCGGGTTGCCGCCGCAGCCGGCGCGCAGGCCGAAAAGCTACGTGCTGCTCGCAGCACCTGAATTCCCAGTTTCGCGCAAAACTGTGCGCGGCGGCTAGTCCCGAAGCGCCCCTCAGCGCAGGGTCTTGAGCAGATCCTCGGCCAGGACCGCCGCGCGCTCGGCCAGGGCCCGCGCCGTCAACAGGTCCGTACTGCGCAACTGGCGAGCCTGCGCGAGAAAGGCCCGGATGCGGGTGATCGAGGTGAGCTGTTCGGGCGTGGGCTGCTGCCGGCGGAACACGGCCAGGACCTGCTCGACCCGCGATTCGGCGCGCTCGAAAGCCCGGCCGGCCTCCCGCTGCTCCTCCGGGGTCAGGATCTGTTGCAGTTGAGGCAGTGGCGTTGCGGTTCTGGGCGGTTCACCAGGCTCAGGCGGGGGCGTCGGCGGGGGCGCCGGTTTGCGAACGACACGCGTCCGGCGAGGCGCACGGGGAGCAGGCGGTTTCGGAGTAGCCAGGGGCGGCAGTGCAATCGGCGGCTCGCCCGCGGGCAACTGCGGGGGCGGCAGCAGTTCGGGCTCCGGCGCGGGCTTGGGCTCGGGCGGAGGCAGAGGCTTGGTGGCGGCGGGGGCAGGACCGGGAGCAGGTTGCACCTTGGGCGCACGCCGGAACCACCGGCAACCCGGCGCGGCCAGAACCAGCACCAGCGCCGCCGCCAGCGCGCTTCGGCTCAGCCTCGTACCCACGCGCAGCCCTTCCCGTCAAACTTCGGTAGTCACAGGCTCCCGGTCCCGGGCCGGAAACCGCAGCCGAAACGTCGTCCCGCGCCCGAGTTCCGTAGCGAAGTCAATCGTACCATTGTGCAACTGAACGACCCGGAAGGCGACCGCCAGACCAATGCCCGACCCTTTGCCCTTGGTGCTGAAGTAGAGCTGAAAGATGCGGTCGCGGATCTCTTCGGGAATTCCCGGCCCCTGATCCTCGACCTCGATGATGCATTCCGGACCGCTTCGGTGGGCCGTCACGCGGATCCGCCCCCCGTCCTTCATGGCCTCGACCGCGTTGACCACCACGTTGAGAATGGCCTGTTTGAGCAGGTCGCGATCGCCTTCCAGAAAAATCTGCTCCGGTTCGGCTTGCAGCGCAACCCGGATGTTCTGCTGCGCGGCGGAGGGTTCGACCAAGGCCACGATCTCGCGCAGCAGGCCGACCATCTCCACCTCGCCCATGCGCAGCTCGACCGGGCGCGTGAAATCGAGGAAGGTCTTCACCACACGGTCCAGCCGGGTGATTTCGCGACCGATGGTCTCGATTTCCGGCCACTCTCCCAGACCTTCGCCGGCCAGCCTGGAACGAAGCACTTCCAGATGCACGGCGATGGCGTTGAGCGGATTCTTGATCTCGTGAGCCACTCCTCCGGTGAGCCGGCTGATGGCCGCCAGGCGAGCCGAAACATCCAGTTGGGAGCGAATCTGCTGCCGGGTCTGGGCATCGCGCAGGGTCATGAGCATCCCCATCGGCTCGCGGTCCGGGAAGGCTTCCAGCACATCCAGGTTGACGAGCAGGTGAGCGGGGCCGCTGCCCTCCCGGTGCAGGGTCACCCCGTGGTCGCGCAGAGGCCGACCCTCCTCGAGCGCCTGGCGGACGGCCGCGCCCAGCGCCGTTTGGGGCGGGAACAACTCGCGCCAGGAACGCCCGACCAGCTCCCAGCGCGCGCGGCCCAGCAGCTCCTCGGCCGCGCGTCCCGCCAGCACCAGTCGCCCGTGACGATCGAAAAGCAGAACGACCTCGCGGAGCTGTTCCAGCAGCCGCTCGATGTTGGAGCGCAATTGCACCGCATCCTCGCGAGCTCCGCGGAACTGTTCGCCCAGCAGGTCCAGCTTGCTGCGGACCGCGGCGACCTCGATGGCTTCCGGCGGCCCGTCCGCCGTCGCCGGCCGGTACTCGCCCCGCGTAATTTGCTCGATGGCTTCGCTGATGCGCGCCAGCGGGCGCAGGCTCCAGTTGGAGACCGTCACCGCCAGCGCCACCGAAAGCGCCAGCGACGCCGCGAAAATCAGGGCGATGCCTGTGAGCTGCGGCACCAGCGCGTCGCGCAGCAGGATGGAGGAGACCACCACGTGGATGGTGAAGACCGGCTCCGGTTGCCCGGGCAGTCCCAACGCCACCGTCGTCTGGTAATCTTCGCGGCGAGAAAAGACTTCGCGCAGCTTCTGCCAGGGGCTGCGAGTGTCCCAGACGCTGAGGTCGGGCAGGGGATGATGCCGCGCCCCGATGCGGCTGCGGTTGGAGGCGGCGAGCACGGTTCCGTCTCGTCCGGTGATGAGGATTTCCACCACCACGCGCGCGCCGGCCACCGTGGAGTCCAGCATGGCCGCCAGATCGGCGTCCTCGCGCACCATCTGCTCCCACAGCGCGATGGCTTCCTCGAGGTTGGCCGGGCCCGGCTCCCGCCGCGCCGCCAGATCCCGCACACGATAAATCAAAAACGTCTTGATTTGTTGGGCCGCCATCTGGGCGCGCTGGGCGAAGTCCTGAAACCGGGTTTCCGCCAGCCGGTGCAGGTTCAGGGCCGAAACCGCGCTCACCGCCAGCACGATGAGCGCCAGGATGGCCAGGCGCAGCCGGAGCTTCAGCGAGAGCGAGGCGACGCGGAGCTGCCGCTCCCGGCTGGTGCGCGCCCCGACGGAACCTGCTTGCTCAGCCTGCATCCTCGGTCCCTGGACCGCCCGGTGGGGCCGAGCCGTGCCCGGCGGCGTACTCTTTGAGTTTGTTGTGCAGCGTCTTCAGACTGATTCCCAGGATCTCCGCGGCCCGCGTCTTGTTGTTGCCGGTGAATTGCAGTGTGCGCAGGATGAGCGCCTTCTCCGCATCTTCCAGCGTCGCGCCGAGCGGTACCCGCACCACGCCCGGCTCTTCGATCCGCGCAGCCTGGCGAACGGAGGCGCCGGGCGGGAAGTTCCAGGGCAGATGCTCGCGACGGATCGTTCCCTCCCCGGCCAGAACCACGGCCCGTTCCAGCACGTTACGCAGCTCGCGCACATTGCCCGGCCACGAATAGGCACGGAAAAGATCGAGAACGTCCGCGGCCACCTCCTGCACGCGTGCGCCATGCTTGCGGTTCAATTCGGCCAGCAGCGCCTCCGCCAGCAAAGGCAGGTCTTCCAGGCGTTCGCGCAGGGGCGGCAGATGAATGTGAATCACGTTCAACCGGAAGTAAAGATCTTCGCGCAGCGCGCCCTGGCGCAGCGCATCCGCCAGCGAGCGATTGGTCGAGGCAATCACGCGCACGTCCACCACGATCTCGTTGCGCCCGCCCAGTCGCCGCACCCGCGAGTCCTCCAGCACGCGGAGCAACTTGGCCTGCGTGGCTACCGGCATATCGCCGATCTCATCGAGCAGAAGCGTGCCGTTGTGGGCCAGCTCGAAGCAACCCACGCGCCGTTCGAAGGCCCCCGTGAACGCGCCTTTTTCGTGACCGAACAGTTCGCTCTCCATGAGCGTTTCCGGCATCGCCGCGCAGTTGACCGCCACGAAGGGACCGTCGCGCCGGGGACTGAGCGCGTGGATGGCGCGGGCCACCAGTTCCTTGCCGGTGCCGCTCTCGCCCGTGATCAAAACGGCCGCTTTGGTTGGCGCAACCTGCCGGATGAGAGAGAAGACCTGCTGCATGGCGGGCGAGCGTCCGGTGAGCTCACCCAGCACTCCCTGGTAGCTCAACTGCCGTTGCAATCGCTCGGTCTCCTGGGCCAGGCGACGCTGCGAGGCGGCCCGCTCCAGCAGCAAGCGTAACGCCTGCGGCTGAATGGGCTTCTCCAGGAACCAGAAAGCGCCCAGATCGTGAATGGTCGCCACCGCCGTTTCGATGCTTCCGAAGGCCGTGATGACGACGGCGGGAGGGCCGCCGCCCTGCGCGGCCAGGCGTCGCAGCAGCTCGAAGCCGTCCATGCGCGGCATCATCAGGTCGGTCACCAGCACGTCCACCGGCGCCTGGTTGAGTTTCTCCAGAGCCTCGACGCCATCGCAGGCGGTCTCCGCTTGGAAACCCCAGGAGCCGATCATCGCTGCCAGTCCGGCGCGCTGGCTCTCTTCGTCGTCCACGATCAACACCCGTGCGGGCGAACCGGCCATCAGCTTTATTGTGCTTCAACTGGCTCCGCTCGTCCGCCATGCGAAGCGGGCGGCGCGATAATGAGCATGTGCGAGCCTGGCGCGATCGCTCAGCCATTCCTTTCCTGGTGATGGGCGCGGCGCTCGGCTTGTTGCTGCTGCTGGCTCTCCTTCAGTATCAATGGATCGGGCAGCTCGGTGAAGCGGAACGCGAGCGGCTGCGCATCCACCTGCGCGCGGCGCTCTCTCGTCTGGCCCAGGAATTCAACGGGGAGCTGGCGCGCGCCCTCGCCATGCTGTCGCCCGCCAGGGCCTTGCCGCCGGAGCGCGAGCTCGAGGAGCTGGCCGAGCGCTGGCAGGCGTGGAAAGAATCGGCGCCTCATCCCGAGCTGGTTCGCGCTTACTACATCACGGAGGGAGGCGAAGAGGGTCTGGACCAGGTCCTCGTCTTCAAGGAGGACCAAGGCGGCTTCCAGCCGTCCGCCTGGCCCGAACGCTTGCTGCCCCTGCGGGCCCGCCTCGCGCTGCGCGCCGGGGAGCGCGGCCGCGGCGGTTTGGGAGGCTGGCGCGCTCTGCTGGATGAAGAACACAGCGTCCTGGCCTCGCCCCGCTGGCGCTGGGCCGGGCGGCCACGGCCCCGCGAGCCCGGTTGGAGGCCGGGGTTCGAACGGCCCCCTTTGCCGGCAGGCTGGACGATCGTGGAGCTGGATCACGACGTTCTGGTCAAGGTCCTCCTGCCCGAACTCGTGGACAGGCACTTCCGGCGCGCCGAGGGCTTCGATTTCCTGTTGCAGGTGGTAAGGCGCTCGGATCGTCGCGTGCTCTATCGCTCGGATCCTTCCCTGCCCGACGAACCCATGAGCTCGCCGGATGCGACGGCCGGGTTGTTCGAGTTACGTCCGGGTTTGCTGCGCTGGCTGGCTGAGGTCGTGCCCGGATCAGGGGGAGTTCTTCCGCCCGCGCCGTCCGGGCCCTTGCGCTTCGAACCGGAAGGACGATGGCAGGTCCTGGCCAAGCACCGCGCCGGTTCGCTGGAAGCCGCCGTGAATCGCCTGCGCCGGCGTAACCTCGGCCTCAGCTCCGCCATTCTGCTGCTGATGGCCGTGAGCTTCGCGACGTTGATCGTCTCGGCCCAGCGTGCCCAACGCCTGGCCCGGCTCCAAATGGAGTTCGTGGCCGGCGTATCGCACGAGCTGCGCACACCCTTGGCCGTCATCTGCTCGGCGGGGGACAACCTGGCCGATGGGCTCGTCTCCGGGGGGGAGCAGGCTCGACGCTACGGCGCGCTGATCCGCACCGAGGCTCGCAGGCTCACGGAGATGGTCGAGCAGATCCTGGCCTTCGCCGGGGCGCAAGCCGGGAGGGTGAAGTATCACTTCGAACCGGTGGCGATCGGCTCCGTGATCGAGCAGGCGGTGGCGGCCGCACAGCCCGCGGCGCAGGAAGCCGGCGTGACCCTCGAAGTGCACGCAGACCCCGCCGCGCCACCGGTGCTGGCCGATTCGCTCGCGCTGGCGCAAGCCATCCGCAACCTCGTCGGCAACGCATTGAAGTATGCGAGTGCGGGCAAGTGGGTGGGCATCCGGGCGCAAGGCACCGACAGCGGCCAGTGGGTGGAGATCCGCGTGGAGGATCGCGGTCCGGGTATCCCGCCCGCCGACCTGCCCCACGTCTTCGAGCCGTTCTATCGTGGCCGCAACGCCAGCGATGCGCAGATCCACGGCGCCGGCCTCGGTCTCACTCTCGCCAAAGGCGTGGTGGAGGCGCACCGCGGCTCCATCCGGGTAGAGAGCAAGACGGGCGAGGGCGCCGCCTTCATCATCCGGCTGCCCGCCGCCGAGCAAGCTCCGCAAGCGGAGGCCAGCGATGCCCGGCGATAGCGAACCGGCGGTCGAGCCACGCATCTTGCTGATCGAAGACGAGCCGGGCCTGGTCCTCACTCTGGCGGATCGTCTCTCCAGCGAGGGCTACGCCGTGGAGACCGCCACCGACGGCGAGCAGGGGCTGGCGAAGGCTTCTGCCGGCGGCTTTGACCTCATCATTCTTGACATCATGCTGCCCCGCCTCAGCGGCTTCGAGGTTTGTCGCCGCCTGCGCCAGGC
>Ga0308410_1000064_pt1 | contig 40013 bp, 50 predicted proteins | sample HotsprOSTMatCore_FD_203467 | JGI IMG/M metagenome (GOLD analysis project Ga0308410, IMG submission 203467) | Hot spring phototrophic mat microbial communities from Octopus Spring, Yellowstone National Park, Wyoming, United States -... | ecosystem: Environmental > Aquatic > Thermal springs > Hot...
CAAACTTAAGTGTTTTAAGATCTTCAAAAGAACCATTGAGTGGTGGGGGAATGGCATCTGGTCCTGTTTCTTTTATGAAAGGATTTGATGCTTTCGCTGGGGTAATTAAAAGCGGTGGAAAAACTCGACGAGCCGCTAAGATGGTGATTTTAAATGTTGACCATCCTGACATTATTGATTTTATTAATTGCAAAGCTGATGAAGAAAAGAAGGCTCACGCATTAATTCAAATGGGATATGACCCTGGCTTCAATGTTCCCGGAGGTGCTTATGATAGTATCGCTTATCAAAATGCAAATCATTCTGTTCGCGTTCCTGATGAGTTTATGAAAGCAGTAATCGAAGATAAAGAATGGCAAACGAAAGCTGTTAGGACTGGAAAAATTGTGGATACTTATCGAGCAAGAGATATTATTGACCAAATTGCTCACGCAGCTTGGATTTGTGGAGACCCTGGTATGCAATTCGATACCACTATTAATGATTGGCACACCTGTCCAAACACTGCAAGAATCAACGCCAGTAATCCTTGCAGTGAATATATGTTCTTAGATGATTCTGCATGTAATCTTGCTTCATTAAACTTAATGAAATTCAGAAAAGACGACGGCTCATTTGACATTGAAAAATTCAAATACGCATGTGATATCTTTATCACTGCTCAGGAAATTATTGTGGATAATTCTTCGTATCCAACTAAAGCCATTGAAAAGAATAGTCATGAATATCGTCCACTTGGTCTCGGGTATGCAAACCTTGGTGCATTATTGATGGCAAATGGCATTGCCTATGATAGTGATGAAGGCCGTGCTTTTGCTGCCGCAATTACTTCAATAATGACAGGAGAATCTTATAGACATTCTGCTGTTATTGCAAGTAAGATTGGTCCGTTCAAAGGTTTTGTAAAAAATCGTGAACCATTTTTAAGAGTGATGAACAAACATTTATCAGCAGCAAGAAAAATTGATGGTACTTTAATTCCACTTGACCTTTACAATGAAGCAGTTGCTGTCTGGGAAGAAGCAATCAAACTAGGTGAACAATATGGTTTCAGAAATGCTCAAACAACCGTGTTAGCTCCAACAGGAACAATTGGTTTTATGATGGATTGCGATACAACTGGAGTTGAACCGGATATTGCACTTGTTAAATACAAAAAATTAGTTGGTGGTGGTGTTTTCAAAATTGTGAATAATACCGTTCCATTAGCTCTTGAAAAACTTGGTTACGATAGTGAACAAATCGAACAAATTGTTGCCTATATCAACGCAAATGATACAATTGAAGGGGCACCTTATCTTTTAGAGAAACATCTTCCGATTTTTGATTGTGCTTTTAAACCAGTAAATGGTAAGCGCTCGATTCATTATATGGGCCACATCAAAATGATGTCAGCTGTTCAACCATTTCTTTCAGGTGCAATTTCAAAAACCGTAAATATGCCAAATGAAGTTACACCTGAAGATATTAAAGATGCCTACATCGAAGCGTGGAAACTTGGACTGAAAGCAATTGCAATTTATCGTGATGGATGCAAATTAACTCAACCACTCAGCACATCATTAAAGACGGATAAGAAAGTAAAGGCTGAAGAAAAATCATCGACTTTGGAACAAAAACCGAAAAGAAGAAGATTGCCAGACGAGAGACAATCAATTACTCATAAATTCAGTATTAGTGGCCATGAAGGATACATCACAGTTGGAATGTATGAAGATAGAACTCCAGGCGAAATCTTCATTGTAATGTCAAAAGAAGGAAGTACAATTTCTGGTGTGATGGATGCATTTGCAACGGCAATCTCTCTCGCCCTTCAATATGGTGTACCTCTAAAAGTATTGGTTGATAAATTTACTCACACACGATTTGAACCATCTGGTTTTACAAACAATAAGCAAATTCCAGTAGCCAAATCAATAATGGATTATATATTCCGCTGGCTAGCTCTGAAATTTTTGCCAGAAGAATCAATTAGTTATTCATCTGTTGTTGATACTCCTACAACCGTAAAAGAAGCAATTGAAACTACCCCAACTCAAACATTAAATGCAGAAAAGCCATTGAATTCAATCGAACAAACTGAAAAGCTGATTTTTGTAAGTCAGGCCGATGCTCCACCTTGTCCAGAATGTGGTTCAATTATGGTAAGGAGTGGAAGTTGTTATAAATGTTTTGAATGTGGACTAACGAGTGGTTGTTCCTAATATTAAATTGCAAAAGAATAAAAAAGCCTCGCGATTGCGAGGCTTTTTTGAGCTGTCCAAATAGCTAAAAATTGTCAGGCTGAGTTCGGATTTTGTGTCATAATTCAAAATCAAAAGGATAGAAATTAAAATTCTCTCAAAATATGGAGATCAAATTTCAAAAATTTTAATTGTGACATAGCCTCTTGCCGATGCCTGACATTTTATTGAAAAATCGAACAGCGTAAGTCTAAGTTTTGTATTAAAAATTACTTTTTAGACTGTTCCTTTTTTGTTTAAGAAAAATTCATAATGTCACTTTCCATTAGTTAGCGCATAAATCTCCTCGATTCTCCTTGCACCAACATATCTTCTATCGTAATAACCCTCTGCCATTGAACTTACAATAACCCCGTATTTTGTAGAAGCGTGAACGAAATAATTATCCCACAAATAAATTCCAACATGTCCGGGATTTTGTCTTCTTCTAGTATTGAAAAAAACAAGGTCACCAAATTGCAATTCATTTCTTTCCACCGGTTTGCCAATTTTTAATTGTTGTAAAGTTGAACGAGGTATTTCAAGATTGAATGTTTCTTGAAAAACTAATTGAGTGAAAGCACTGCAGTCAATTCCCTTTCGTGAATTACCACCATATTTGTAAGGAGTCCCAAGATAATTAACAACTGTCATTAAAAACTTTTCATAATTCGTTGGCTTGCTATTAAGTGTATCCAGATTGTCTCTTTGTGTAAGAATTTCTTTCATATCTAAAATTGGTCTGGATTGGTCTTCAAAAATAATTTCTCTCAATTCTTCTTCTGTAAATTCAAGGTCAGTTGCGAATCTTTGTGTTGTATCGTTTTGTTGATTTGTCAAAGCTCTTGCAATTCTAAGAGAATCTACATAGTGATTTTGTGAATAATCTGAAGATTTAGTTGCAAAACGGACGGGACCATAACAAGATGAAAAAATCAAAGTAGTTGAAATTAAGAGTAAAACTCTTTTCAATCTCTCTCCTCTCTTTTAATAAAAATAAGAAAAGGTATGATGATTTTCACATCATACCTATGAAAAAATTCTGAATTAACCTAAGTAGGCCTTTAGCGCTTTGCTTCTGGAAGCGTGGCGTAATCTTCGGATAGCTTTCTCTTTTATTTGACGCACTCTTTCTCGCGTAAGATTAAATTTTTCACCAATTTCTTCAAGTGTTAGTGAATGCTCATGATTTAAACCGAAATATAATCTTATAACCTCTGCTTCTCTTTCAGTTAAAGTAGAAAGAGCTCGTTCAATTTCCATTTTGAGGGATTCTTTCATTAGGCCATGGTCTGGGGCTGGTTGTTGTTCATTACTTATAACATCAAGTAATCTATTCTCTTCACCAGGTGCAAATGGTGCATCAACAGAAACATGTCGACCGGAAATTTTTAAAGTATCAGAGATTTCATTTACAGGAATGTTTAATTCTTCAGAGAGCTCTTCAGCACTTGGTTCTCGCTCAAATTCCTGTTCAAGGTTACTGAATGCCTTTCCAATTTTATTCAGAGCGCCAACTCTATTGAGTGGTAATCTAACAATTCTCGATTGTTCAGCTAATGCCTGTAAAATTGATTGCCGAATCCACCAAACAGCATAAGAAATGAATTTAAATCCTCTTGTCTCATCAAATCTCTTTGCAGCCTTAATCAAACCAAGATTTCCTTCGTTAATTAAATCACCAAGAGATAATCCTTGATTTTGATATTGTTTTGCAACACTAACGACAAATCTAAGATTTGCTTTGACAAGTTTTTCCAGAGCTTTCTGATCACCTTTTTTGATTCGTTGAGCTAATTCAATTTCTTCCTCAGCAGTAATTAAATCTACCTTGCCAATTTCTTGTAGATATTTGTCTAAAGATTGACTTTCACGATTTGTGTATTGTTTAGTTATTCTCACCATAATTAACCCTTTATTTTATTTCTACATCAATTCTATCAACAATGCCTACAATGGAGGCATCGACAGGAGCCATATCAACTGGTAAGGGAATAACTGCTTCGGACGCAGTAATATACATAACAATTTCTCCTGGACCTGCGCCCACAGTATCGATTGCAACTATTGGCTCCCCCGTTTTCTCCAATTTTGAATTAAGTGGCTGAATAAATTGCATTTTTAATGATTGCAGGGCTGGATACTTTCTTGTAGCCCAGATTGTTCCAATAACTTTAGCGAAAAACATTAATTCTTCGCTGTCTCCAATTTTTCTTCTTTAATTACGATATCGAGTTTATCAACAATTGCCATTATGACTGCATCAATAGGTTTATTTCTTGTAAATGTCGTCTGTCTGGCTGAAGAACCTGTAGCGACCAGAACAACTTCGCCTACACCAGCACCTACGCTATCAACAGCAACAACAAAGTTTTTTGTTTCAGAATAATCCAGATTGATTTGACGAACTATTAAAAACTTGGCACCAACAAGATTTTCGTCTTTTCTTGTTGCCCAAACGGTTCCGATAACTCTTCCTAAAAACAAAATCCCACCTTTATTTGTTAATTTTTAGCAATTTCACATAACTATAATTTAAATATTTTTTTTCATTAAAAGTAGTGAGGATTAATTTATTTTGAACAGCCATCATAACAATTATTGCATCACGCAAGTTCCAATCAAGATTTCGAGTTTTCGCCTCAGAAATTAATTCTGCAACTTTTTCTGCATATCGGCTATGAATACCTAAAATTTTAAATCCATAAAGCATCATGTCTGCATATTTTTTATTTTCTACACCCGCCATCTCATAAATTTCAATTGCATTTATAACTGTTGTAAAGCAATCGTATCTGGACATCAATTTCATCAATGTTGATTCTTTTTTTTCAGTAGTTAGATGTTCGAAAAGTATATCGGTATCTATCAGAATTTGTTTCATTTTTTAATTTTTCCTTTGGCTCTAACAACTCCAAGTGCGATTTCAATTGGAATTCTCTGAGTATTTGCTATCTTTTCAACAATTTTGGGGGAAATTTTCTCTTGCTTACAGATTTCTTCAATGTCAGGATAAACTTTTACTTTGAATGATTTAATATCAGACGAGCGGAAAAAATCCAATGCTTCATCTGAAAAAACTGGTTTTCCATCTATAAATTTGATTGTGAATTCTATATGCATCATAAAAGTATCTCACTTAAAAAACTTTTTCCAGCAAGACTATTTTCGAGTTTATAAAATTCGCAGATTGTTTTTGCAAGGTCGGCATAAGTATTTCTCAATCCGAGATTTACATTTTGTTTTATTCTTTTTCCATAAACTAAAATTGGAACTAGTTCTCTTGTATGGTCGGTGCCTGGATATGTCGGATCATTACCGTGATCGGCGGTAATAAAAAGCAAATCTTCTTCATTTAATAAATTCATAAGTTCAGGTAAATAATTGTCAAATTCTTTTAGTGCATTGTAAAATCCTTGAACATCATTTCGGTGCCCATAAAGCATATCAAAATCAACTAGGTTGGTCATAATGTAAGCTTCCTTCTCTGATTTTATTGCATCAATAGTTTTAAGAATTCCATCAAGATTATTTGTAGTTTTAATTTGCACATCAATGTTTCGATAGGCATACAAATCATTAATTTTTCCAATACCAATTGTTTTGATTTGATTTCTTTTTAAAACATCAAAAATCACATCTCCATTTGGTTCAAGAGCAAAATCTTTTCTTCGATATGTTCTTGTGAAATTTCCATTTGAACCAATGAATGGGCGAGCAATGATTCTTCCAACTGCATGTTCACCAATCATAACTTGTTCTCTTGTGACTTTACAGATTTCATATAATCTCTCAGGTGGAATAACTTCTTCATGAGCGGCAATTTGAAAAACTGAATCAGCACTTGTATAAACAATTGGATAACCTGTTCTAATATGTTCTTCTCCAAGTTCTTGAATTATTTCTGTACCAGATGCAGGTTTATTGCCCAAAATTCCTTTTAAATTATTCAATCGAATAAATCTTTCTATAATTTCATTTGGAAATCCATTAGGATAAATTGGAAATTGTTTTTCTGAAATTAATCCCCCAAGTTCCCAATGACCTGTCGTACTATCTTTACCTTTTGATGCTTCTTTCATTTTACCAAAACATCCAATTACTTCTCTCTCAATTGAATTAAGTTCAACTAATTTTCCAAGACCTATTTCTTCAAGATTTGGAAGTTCAATACCATTTAATGCCTTTGAAATATTTCCTAAGGTATTTGAACCTTCATCATTATATATGCTTGCATCTGGTGCATTTCCAATTCCAACTCCATCTAATACAATTACAATAACTTTTTTCATTTTTGTCTACTTAACAGTTCTAATTTTATTTCCACCATCAATTATAGCTTTGTTTAATGCAGTTTCGGCTGATTGTATTAAAGTTTCAGCACGAATGTTTTTTGTTCCACCAGCGTAACCAATACTTACAGTGATACCAAATTTATCGTCCTCATAATCGATGAATTCACCAGAGATTTTTTGGATAATTTTTTGACACCATATATTATCTACAGAAGGCTCACGATTAATAAATAGAATTCCAAATTTCAAAGTATCCAATCGACCAATTACCATTAAATCTTCAGCTTCCTTGTTTAATCGCATAGCAATATGTTTAGCGATTTTTGGAATCACTTTCTGAGAATGTTTTCTGATGAGTTTATCAACACGGTCAACTGAGATTAATGCAAGCCCAATATGTTTATCACCAGCAGTGATTTTGGTTACTTCATGAATTTTTCTCTCAAAAGTTTGACGATTCAAGAGCATTGTCTCAAGATCAATACTAAGGTATTTTTCAAGAAGATTTTTATTCAAAAGATTATCCAATTGAAATGCAAAGTAATTGGCTACTTTTTCAACTAATCTGACATCGTCATCGAAATATCTTTTCTTCTTTAAGTTTTCCAAAACAAAAGCACCATGAATTCTACCACTCGAGTTAATTGGCACAATCATCAATGAACCTTTAATATCTGACAAAGCATTTTTCCGATACAGGAAATATTTATTATAACTTGAATCATCAATTTTTACACTATTACCTGAACGAATCGCATTACCAATCAAAGTTTCGAGACTGATATCGACAGGCAAACCTTCGCCCATATAATCAATTGAAGTTCGGTTGACTACTTTTTTTAGAATGTAGGTTTTTGCACCTGCATCGTAAAGAACAATTCCAAGAACATCCCATTCAAGAAATTTATCAAGAACTACAATGAAATTTTGTATCAGCTTTCTATCATCATACTCCCTAGTTGAATTTCCAATCAATTCAAGTAATGCATCAAATTTTTGATTAACGAGTTCAATATTAAATTTTTTATCATAGATATTTAAAATAAGAGTAATCATTCTAACAAATTTTCCGAGAGTGTAGATCGTTTCTGGACCGAAGGCATCTTCGCTTTTACTATCAATTGCAAGAACCCCAATTACTTTATTATTTATAAAAACTGGAACAGCTGCAATTGATTTTATACCAATCGGCATTTGATAATACTTAATTAAATCTGCTTCAACATTTGAATTTATGTTGCAAGTATAATTTGGATTTCCTGTAAGAATGACTTTGCTTATGATATCTGTTCCAAGCTCATATTTTAATTTTTGCAATTCATCTTCATCGGATGAGTGGATATGAAAAATAATTTGATTTTTATCTCGTCTATACCAAAAAAATATTGCAGAATGAGCCATAAACACATATTTAATTACATCAAGTGTCTTTTCGAGATAAAAATTAAACTGGACATCTTCGCTTGCACTCGCCGGTATTTCTTCAAGAACTATTTTTCTATAATTAGTATTTAAATCCTGCGGGACAAATTGCGTAACTTTTTTAGTTAATAATCTTTCTCGAATATCAGCCTCTGTCAGAATCTTATCATTTGTTTCAAATTTTTGATTTTGTTTTTCATTATTATCAGGGGAAAATTTTTCTTCATCAGTCTCATCAACTATTTCGTTAACTTTTTTAGTTTCATCACGGACAAATATCAAAAGACTAATGATAATAATAGTAAGTCCAATAAGAATTAATTTGATTACAATTGAATCTATCAAAAACGATGCAACAAGAAAACCAAGAATTAATACAAAAATTATTATTCTTTTAAGATTAAATTTAATCAATCTTTGTTCTCTCTACTTTCAATCAATTTTTTGATTAGAAAAGAATGAAATTCCTTTTTACCTTCACCAGTTTTAGACGAATAAAAGAAATAATTAAATCCTTGATTTGACATTATTTGTTGTGATAGATTTTTCAATTTCGATTTCTCTGATTGATTTAATTTATCAACTTTTGTGAACAAAATGCAATAAGGCAGACTGAGATCAAGAATAAAATCTTTTGCAATTTCATCAAGTTTAGTAAAAGGGACTCGGGCATCCATTAAATGACAAACAAGGAAAATTTTGTTACTTAATTTGAAGTAATCTTGAATTAATTTGGAAAATCTAAAGCTTTCTTCTTTACTGGTCGATGCAAAACCAAAACCTGGCAAATCAACAAGATAAAATTTTTCATCAATCACATAAAAATTAATTGAACGAGTTTTTCCGGGAGTTTGACTTACTTTTGCAAGATTCTTTTTGCCTAAAATAGAATTAATTAAAGAAGATTTACCAACATTAGAACGCCCCATAAAAACAACTTCGGGCAAGTTTTGAGTTTTGAGTTGATGGAGATTATAAACTGTTCTTTCTAACCTTACATTATTAAAATCTATTTTCATAAGTAATTCAAAAAACTCTTGTCCAAAATAAAAAAGGAGTAGTCAGATTGCTCCAACTACTCCTGATTGTTAATTAAATAAAATTTAATTTTCTTTTTTATCAGTTTCACTTGAAGGTTTATTTTGAGGTTCACTAGTTTTTTTAATTTCTTCATCTTGCTGAACCTCTTCGGACATCTCAGCTTTTATTTCTTCTTCTTCTACCTCAGATTTTTCTTGAACCTCTTTCTTAGTTTGAGTGACCGGAGCTTCTTTCTTCTTTTGTTCTTTAGCAACACCTTCATTATAATCAACTAATTCCAAAATTGCTAAATCAGCACCATCTCCTCTTCTTGAGCCTAGTTTTACAACTCTCGTATAACCACCTGGACGGTCTCCGACTTTCACAACAATTTCATTGAACAATTCTTTAAGAGCTTCACGGTCTTTAATAAATCTGGCAACATAACGTCTTGCTGGGATATCGCCCTTTCGAGCTTTTGTTATTAATCTCTCTACAAATATTCGTGCTTCTTTTGCTTTAGCAACCGTTGTTTTAATTTTTTTGTGTTTAAATAAAGCTGTAGCAAGATTAATCAATAAAGCTTTTCTATGTTCTGCTGTTCTTTTTAATTTTCTTCCTTTGACTGCATGTCTCATTTTTCAATTCCCGATTATTCTTTTTCATCTTCAAGGAATTTATCCACATCCATACCAAATTGAAGTCCGAGATTCTGAATTTTTTCTCTTATCTCATCTAATGATTTACGACCAAAATTTCGAAATCTCAACAATTCATTCTCTTCTCTTCTCACAAGGTCAGCTATTGTACTGATGCTTGCACCTCTTAATGAATTAAATGATCGAACTGATAATTCAAGTTCTTCAATCGACATTTTGAGGATTTTCCGTATTCTCTCTCTTTCGGCATCTCTTGGTTTTTCAGCAGCCGGTGCTTTTGCTTCAAATTTATAATTCAAGAGGAATTCAAAATGTTCTTTTAAAATCTGAGTTGCCAAATTCAAACTATTTTCCGGAGTTATTGAACCATCTGTTGTAATTTCAATGGTTAATCTCTCAAGATTGTCTCTATTTGCATAACGAATTGTTTCTACAGTGTAATTAACATTCTTAATTGGAGTATAAATACTATCAATAGGAATTACACCAATCGAGAATTCTGGACTTTTGTTTTCTTCAGCTGGCACATAACCAAGACCTTGACCAAGCCACAATTCCATTGTAAAATTAGCTGTTCTGCCGAGTGTTGCAATGTGTGCATCAGGATTTAATACTTCAATATCGTTGGTTTGTTTTTGTATATCGCCAGCTTTGAACTCACCTGGTCCTTTTACCTTTAATGTTATTTTGTTTGCACGATTATTCAGGATTCTTATTCTAACCTGTTTGAGATTCAAAATAATTTCAGTTACATCCTCTCTAACACCTTCAATAGTGCTGTATTCATGGAGGATATTATCAATTTTAATGGCTTTAAAGGCAGCACCTGGAATTGACGAAATAAGAACTCGCCTTAAAGCATTTCCGATAGTAACCCCGTAACCTCTCTCAAGTGGCTGGATAATAAATTTCCCGTAACTTGGAGAATAAGAGGATTGATCTAATGTAATCTTTTCAGGTAATTGCAATAATGATAAACTCATCTCTTCAACCTTTCCTAAGGTTATTGATTATTTAGAATACAATTCAACAATTAGCTGTTCATTTGCATTAAGAGGAATGTCAGCTCTTTCAGGAATATGTAAAAATGTTCCTGAAAGAGTTGCCTTATCAATCTGTAACCAGGGATAAGTTCCCTCTTTAACTCTCTTAAGAGAATTATGAATAATATCAAGAGTTTTACTCTTCTCTTTAATTGAAACAACCTGTCCGGGTTTTAATAAATAAGAAGGAATATCAACAATATTTCCATCCACTAGAATATGTCTATGTCGAACAAGTTGTCTTGCAGCTTTCCTTGATGGAGCAAAACCAAGTCGATAGACAACATTATCAAGTCTTCTTTCAAGAAGTTTAATTAGGTTTTCACCAGTACGACCTTTTTGTTTAAGAGCTTTTTGAAAATAATTTTTGAATTGTCGCTCAAGAAGTCCATAAATTCTTTTAACTTTTTGTTTTTCTCTTAATTGAATTCCATATTCACTTATTTTAGTTCTTCGAGAAGTACCGTGTTGTCCAGGAGGATAATTTTTCTTTTCGAGAGGACATTTCTCTGTATAGCACTTAGTTCCTTTCAAGAATAACTTTTGTCTTTCTCTTCTGCATAATTTACATACAGCGTCGTGATAAACTGCCATTTACTTTTTCTCCAATAATTATACTCTTCTTCTTTTTGGTGGTCTACAACCATTATGTGGAATTGGTGTAATATCCTTGATCGATTCGATTTGAATACCAACATTAGAAAATGCACGAATAGCTGCTTCTCTGCCAGCACCAGGACCTTTGATTAAAACATCAACTTTACGAATCCCTGCATCATAAGCTTCTTTAGCCACAGCTTCAGCTGTTACTTGAGCAGCATAAGGTGTATTTTTCTTTGAACCACGAAATCCATTTCTTCCAGCTGATGACCAAGCAATTGTATTTCCATAAATATCCGTTACTGTCACTATAATATTATTAAATGTTGCCTGAATATGAGCAACTCCCTTTGGATCTATATGAATTTTTTTCTTTGACTTTTTTTGTGTCTTTGCCAAGATTATATCTCCTCTAAATTACTTCTTAGCTACTGCTTTTTTCTTACCAGCCACAGTTTTTCTCTTACCCTTTCTTGTTCGAGCATTTGTTCTTGTTCTCTGACCCCGAACTGGTAAGCCCTTACGATGTCTTAAACCACGATAAGTTCCTATGTCCATCAATCTCTTAATATTCATTTGCACTTCACTTCTTAAAGCACCTTCAACTTTATAATCAGAAGTAATAACTGAACGAATAGCTGCAACATCATCTGGAGTAAGGTCACTAACTTTTTTATTTGGATCAACATTAGCAGCTTTAAGAATATCCCAGGCATTAGAACGACCAATTCCATAAATCAATGGTAATGCGTAAGCAACTTTTTTATTTTTTGGTAAATCAATTCCAGCTATACGTGCCAAGTTTAAACTCCTTTTTTATCCTTGTCTTTGCTTATGTTTTGGATTTTTACTGCAGATAACTCTAACCTGTCCTTTTCTTTTAATTATTTTACAATGCTCACATCTTTTTTTTACAGAGGCTCTCACTTTCATAAAAACTCCGATTTACTTATACCGATAAATGATTCTTCCTTTTGTTAAATCGTATGGAGAAATTTCAACCTGAACTTTGTCTCCTACAAGAATGCGGATAAAATGCATTCTCATTTTGCCGGAAACATGGGCAAGTATTTCATGACCATTGTCAAGTTTAACTCTGAACATTGCATTGGGCAATGTTTCAGTAATTTCACCATCCATTACAATTACATCTTTCTTTGCCATCAGGCTGTCAAAATTTCTGGTTCGTTATTAGTTATTAAAATTGTGTGTTCAAAATGAGCTGATGGTTGACCATCTTCTGTTACGATTGTCCAACCATCCCTTAAAGTTCTCACTCTATAAGTTCCAGCATTAACCATAGGTTCAATCGCAATTGTCATTCCTTCTTTTAATCTTGGACTTGGACCACCAACAACATAATTTGGTATTGAAGGATCTTCGTGCAAATATCTACCAACACCATGTCCAGTTAATTCTTTGACAATACTGAATCCATTACTTTCAACATAAGTTTGAATGACTTTTGAGATATCAGAAACTCGATTACCTATTTTTGCTTTTCCAATTCCTTTATAAAGAGCTTCTTCGGTTACTTTCATTAATTTCTTTTTTAATTCAGAAACTCTACCAACTGGAAAAGTTCTTGCTGCATCTCCATAATAACCATTCAATTGAACACCAACATCAATTGAAATAATTTGACCTTCTTTCAAAGGCTCATCATTTGGAATACCATGAACCACAGCATTATCAATAGATGCGCAAATTGAAGCTGGAAAATTAAAACTTCCTGCTTGTGAATAACCTTTGAAAGCAGGGAAACCACCACGAGATCTAATTAAATCTTCCGCTGCTTCATCAAGCATCTTTGTTGTAATACCAGGTTTTATCAAAGAACTCATTAATTTCAAAACTTCTGCAACAATCTGACAACTTTTTCTAATCCCATCAATTTCTTGGGCATTCTTAATAAATATCATTCAAATTATCTACGACCCTTAATTCTACCAGTTTTCAAAAATCCATCATAATGCCTCATTTTCAAGTGAGTTTCAATTTGCTGGAGTGTATCAAGTGAAACTCCAACAACGATTAACAAACTTGTACCACCGAAGAATTGTGCAAAACTTGGTGAGACTCCAAATCTAGAAATAAATGCTGGAAGAATTGCAACAATTGCAAGGAAGATTGAACCAGGTAAAGTTATTCTTGTTAAGATATTATCAATGTATTCTGCTGTTTGATTTCCAGGCCTAATTCCCGGAATAAATCCACCTTGCTTTTTCATGGTTTCAGAAACATCTTTTGGATTAAAAGCAATTGCTGTATAAAAGTAAGTGAAGAAGATAATTAACAATGCATAAAAGAATGAATAGACAAATGAATCATAAGTAAAATAACTAGCAATAGAAGCCATCAATTCACTTTCAGGGAAAAAAGTCAAAACTGTATTTGGAACGAACATAATTGATTGAGCGAAAATTATTGGCATAACACCTGCAGTATTAACTCTCAAAGGAATGAATTGAGTTACACCGCCAACAACTTTTCTTCCAACAACTCTTTTTGCATATTGGACTGGGATTCTTCTTTCTGCCCTTGTCATTAAAACAACTGCTGCTATAATGAAAACCATTAAAGTTATAAAAATCAATTCAACGATTAGATTTGTCTGACCAGCAGAGAGTAATCTATACTCATCAAGAAATGCATACGGTAGTCTATCCACAATTCCAATAAAGATAATCAAAGAGATTCCGTTTCCAATTCCGCGTTCGGTAATTTGTTCACCAAGCCACATCAAGAAAATTGTTCCAGATGTTAAAATTATAATTGTTGAAAGGGCAAATAAAGGTCCTTGAACTTCTACTGGTATAATTGGCACACCATTAGCATTCTTATAAGAAAGTTGAACACTAACACCCCATGCTTGAACTGATGCAACCAAGACAGTTCCATATCTGGTTAGCTGATTAATTTTCTTTCTGCCCTCTTCACCTTCTTTCTGTAGCTTTTGTAAATAAGGAACAACCGCACCAAGCAATTGAATAATGATTGATGAACTAATGTAAGGCATAATACCTAATGCAAAAATAGCAGCATTTGAAAAGGCACCACCTACAAATAAATCATAAAGTCCGAATAAATTATCTTGTGCTGCATTTCTTGTCGCTTCAGCAAGAACATGAGCATCCACGCCAGGTAAAGTAATGTGCGCTCCAATTCTAACAATTACTAAAAGACCAAGAGTAAAAAGAACTCTCTCTCTTAATTCCTGAATCTTAAAAATATTTCTAAAACTTTCTGCAAATGTTGCCATTAGAATTTCACTAAGTTTATTGTTCCTCCTGCAGATTCAATTTTCTGTCGTGCGGATTGACTAATCGCGTGAATGGTGATATCAAGTTTTAAATTTACATCACCTTCACCTAAGATTTTAATAGGTTTGTTTTTACTTCCAACTACTTTTTTTGTGTAAAGTAATTCAGGAGTAATTTTTTGGTCAGTCAGATTATTCTTAGAAACAAATTCAACAAGCTTTTGAAGATTCAATACTTGATATTCAACCTTAAAAGGGCTTTTAAAACCTCTCTTTGGTACTCTTCTTTGGAGCGGCATTTGACCACCTTCAAACCATGGCCTATATCTTTCACCACCTGCACGAGATCTTTGTCCATTCATTCCACGACATGAAGTTCCACCGTGACCGGAACCCGGACCGCGTCCAACTCTTTTTACTTTTTTAACTGAACCTTTTGCTGGTTTTAAATTACTTAGAATATTCATTTTACTCTTCATTAATTTCTTCTACTTTAACAAGGTGACTTACTTTACGAATCATTCCTCGTATTTGAGGACTATCGTTATGGATTTTTACATAATTAGGACGCCCAAGACCAAGAGCCTTGATTGTTCTTTTTTGTCTTTCAGGGCGATCTATAATAGATTTTATTTGAGTAATTTTTAATTTTTTCATGACTTACCAAACAATTCTTGTTTTGTAATTCCTCGCTTAATTGTAACAGTATTTGCATCAAGTAAACTTGTCAGTGCCTTTAATGTGGCTTTAACAGTATTATGAGGATTTGAAGAACCAAGCGATTTAGTTAATACATCTGTTATACCAGCAGATTCAAGAACTGCTCTTACACCACCACCGGCAATTAATCCTGTTCCAGGTGAAGCTGGTTTTAATAAAACTTTAGCAGCGCCATACTTTCCTATAATTTCGTGAGGAATAGTTCCTTTAACTACTGGAACTTTTACAATATTTTTCCTAGCATCTTCGGTTCCTTTGCTAATTGCATCGGTCACTTCATTTGCTTTACCAAGACCAACTCCGACATGACCTTTTCGATCACCAACAACAACTATTGCATTAAAGCTAAATCGTCGTCCACCTTTAACAACTTTTGCAACTCGATTAATGTGGACAACTTTTTCTTTCAATTCTTCAATATTTTGTGGTCTTACTGTTTTCAAATTTTATCACTCCATTCTTTTTAGCTGCCGGGAGAGGATTCGAACCTCTACATACGGCTCCAAAGGCCGCTGTCCTACCCTTAGACGACCCGGCAAATTTTTCAAATTTGAAACCCGCCTTCTCTTAAACCATCGGCTAAAGCTTTTAATCTGCCGTGATACCTAAAACCATTTCTATCAAAAACACCAGTTGTGATGCCTTTACTTAGTGCAATTTCAGCAGCAACTTTACCAACCAGCCTGCTAATTTCTGTTTTCGTTAAATGACCTTGAATTTTCTCTTTAACTTCTTTAGATAAATTTGATACTGAGAAAATAGTTCTATTAGTTGAGTCATCAATAAACTGAATGTAAATGTTATTAAGACTTCTATAAACACTAAGCCTTGGCTTTGCCATTGTTCCTTTTGCCAATACCTTCTTTAAATGTCTCTTAACTCTAAATCTTGATTTTACTTTCGGTTTAATCATATCTATTTACCTGCCGTTTTACCAGCTTTACGAATTATTTGTTCACCTTCGTATTTTATACCTTTACCTTTATAAGGCTCAGGTGGCCTAAAAGAACGAATCTTTGCAGCAACCTGCCCTACCAATTGTTTATCTATACCACTTATAACAATACTTGTTGGTGCTGGGACTTCAATTTTAACTTCTTTTGGTGGAATAAAGAAAATTTGATGCGAGTAACCTAATGACAATTGTAAACCTCTACCTTTCAATTCAGCTCGGTAACCCACTCCAACGATTTCTAACTTCTTCGTGTATCCTTCTGTTACTCCATTTACCATATTTTGAATTAATGACCTATAAAGTCCATGCAATGCTCTAACTTGTTTTTCATTCGAATCGCGAGTCAACAAAACTTGATTATTTTCAACTTTAATTTTAATTCTAGAATCATAAGGTTGAGTTAATTCACCTTTGGGACCTATAACTTTAATTATCCCATTTTGAATTTCTACTTCAACACCTTTTTTCAATTCAACTGGCTTTTTACCAATACGAGACACTTTTTATCTCCTATTTCAATTTACCAAATATGACAAATTACTTCACCGCCGATGTTTTCACTTCTGGCTTCCTTATCAGTTTTTAAGCCTTTGGATGTAGATATAATGGCTATTCCAAGTCCATTTAAAACTCTATCGATTGATTTTGCATCTTTATAAATTCTTAAACCTGGTTTACTAATTCTTTTCAATCCAGTAATTGCACTCATTCCTTGCAGATATTTCAGTCGAATTCTTAAAATACCTTGTTTCCCATCTTCAATTACTTCATAAGAATCTATATAATTCTGGCGAAGTAATATTCTTGCTATATCAATTTTCATTTTTGAAGCAGGAACCTGAACAATTACTTGTCGAGCTTTAATAGCGTTTCTTATTCGCGTTAAAAAATCTGCAATAGGATCCGTCATTGTCATTATATCTTCACTCCTTTTTTACCAACTTGCTTTTTTGACACCGGGAATTTTACCACTGCTTGCCATATTTCTAAAACAGATTCTACAAATTCCAAATTTCCTTAAATAACCTCTCGGTCTTCCACATAAACTACAGCGGTTATATTTTCTAACTTTGAATTTAGGTTCTTTTTTCTGTTTAACAATTAAAGCTAATCTTGCCAAATTTAACTCCTTATTGACTTACTTCTTTCTTTCTAAATGGGAAACCAAATGCCTTCAAAAGTTCATAAGCTTCTGCATCAGTTTTTGCAGTCGTCACGAGTGTAATGTCCATTCCATAAATTCTATTTACTTTATCAACATTAATTTCAGGAAAAATTATGTGTTCTTTGATACCTAGAGAATAATTACCACGACCATCAAAGGACTTATCAGAGGCGCCTCTAAAGTCACGAACTCGCGGTAGGGCAATGTTTATTAATCTATCAAGAAATTCATACATTCTTGCACCACGAAGCGTAACCATACAACCAATTGTCATTCCTTGACGCAACTTGAAATTAGAAATAGATTTTTTTGCTTTTCTTATCGCAGGTCTTTGTCCAGCAATCAGTTCAAGATCTTTAACCGCATCTTCTAATAACTTGGGATCTTGAGTTGCTTTTCCAACTCCTATATTCAAGGTAATTTTATGGAGTCTTGGTACCTGCATAATGTTTTTGTAATTAAACTGTTTCATTAAAAGAGGAACGATTTCCTGCTTAAACATTTCATATAGTCTAGGCGTAACTTTTTCTTCTGGCTCAGTTTGAACCTGAAGAGGAGTTTCTTTTCGCTTTTCTTCCTTACCTTTTTTCTGTTGAGTTTGTTGAACCTGTTTTTTCTGTTTTTTATCTGCCATCGTTAGACCTAAATCATTTCTCCAGACTTTTTACTTACACGAGCAATTTTTTTCTTTCCTTTAGTTTCATCAAGGATAATTTTTGAACCTACTCTCGTTCTTTCATTAGTTTTTGGATCAAGCAACATAACATTTGAAATATGTATTGGTGCTTCTTTTTTAATAATACCTCCCTGAGGATTTCTCTGTGAAGGTCTCGTGTGTCTCTTTATAATATTTACACCTTCAACAATTAGTCTCTGTTTTTTTGGAAAGACTTTCAAAACCTTTCCTGTCTTCCCCTTTTCGTTGCCTGAAATTACAATTACATTATCATTCTTTTTGATCTTTAATCTCATTGAAAACCTCTTATAATACTTCAGGAGCTAATGATACAATTTTCATAAATTGTTTTTCTCTAAGTTCACGAGCTACAGGCCCAAAAATACGAGTACCTCTTGGTTCGTTTTTGTTATCCAAAAGAACCGCTGCGTTTTCATCAAACCTGATATATGTTCCATCTTTTCTTCTGACTTCTTTTTTTGTTCTAACAACAACAGCTCTTGAAACATCACCTTTTTTAACTGCACCACCCGGAATAGCGGATTTTACTGATACAACAATTATATCTCCAACACTTGCATATCTTCTATTACTTCCACCAAGCACACGAATACATCTAACCTTTTTCGCACCTGAATTATCCGCCACAACTAAATTGGTTTCTTCCTGAATCATAAATCTATCCTCTCATTAGATTATTTTTCTCTTTCGAGAATTTTAACTAATCGCCACCTTTTTCTTTTACTTAATGGTCTTGTTTCCATTATTTCAACGGTATCACCAATTTGGCATTCATTGTTAGGGTCGTGAGCCATCAATTTTGTAGTTTTTTTATAAAATTTTTTATAGATCGGATGAGCAACTCTTCTCTCAATTTTGACGACAATACTTTTATCCATCTTATTGCTCACGACTTTCCCGATTCTGACTTTTCTTCTACCTCGAGTCGATGTCATTTTTTACTTTTCCTCCTTCTTTGCAGAATCGGCTTTTCTTTCAAGTCCAAGTTCTCTTTCTCGAAGAACGGTCTTCATTCTTGCAATATCTTTTCTTGTTAATTTAATTTTAGCTGTATTAGTTAGTTGTTTTGTTGCAAGAGCAAATCTCAAATCAACTAAGTTATTTTCTTCTTCAATAATTCTTTTTCTTAATTCGTCATCTGTCATTTGTCTAATTTCATACTTTTTCATAACGACACCTATTCAGGTTTGTAATCGATTCTTGTCACAATTTTGGTTTTAATAGGAAGCTTGTGAGCAGCTAATTTCAATGCTTCTTGAGCAATGTTAGCATCAACTCCACCAACTTCAAACAGGACTTTACCTGGTTTAACGACAGCCACCCAGAATTCAGGTGCACCTTTACCTTTACCCATTCTTGTTTCAAGTGGCTTTTTAGTAACAGGTTTATCAGGGAAAATTCTTATCCATATTTTACCATCTCTTTTCATCTTTCTTGATAAAGCAACTCTACAAGCTTCAATTTGACGAGCTGTAATCCAGTGTGGTTCTAATGCTTTCAAACCGAAATCACCAAATACAACTGTATTTCCCCGAGTTGCTTTACCTTTCATTCGACCGCGTTGTGCTTTTCTATATTTTACTCTTTTAGGCATTAACATAAGTTTTAAGCTCCAATTTTTTCGCCATATTTACCAAAAATTTCACCTCTACAGATCCATACTTTCACACCAATTGAGCCGTAAATAGTTTGAGCTGTTGTAGCAGCATAATCAATATCTGCTCTAAATGTATGTAGAGGGATCCGACCTTCTTTGTATTGTTCCGTTCTTGCCATCTCAACACCAGCAAGACGACCACCACATTTGATTCTAATTCCTTCGGCACCCATTCTGATAGCAGCTGTTATGGCAGTTTTCATTGCTCTTCTATGAGAAATCCTATTTTCGATTTGCCGAGCTATATTTCTTGCAACAAGTTCTGCATCAAGCTCCGGTCTTTTAATTTCTTGAATTTGGACTTTTACATCTTTATTGAATAATTTTTTCAATTCAGCTTCAAGTTGTTGAATATCTTTACCACTTCTCCCAATAACCACACCTGGTCGAGATGTATGAATTGTGATTGTAAGATCTTTAGCTGTTCTCTCAATTATAATTTTTGACACACCAGCATTTTCTAATCTGCTCTTTATGTAATTACGTATTTTAACATCTTCAACGAGTTTTGGACCAAATGACTTTTCTTCATACCAGTTGGATTCCCAACCTCTCGTAATGCCAATTCTCAAACCAATTGGATTAGATTTCTGTCCCAAAGATTCTCCTATACTTTTGTTTCTTTTTGTGCAACAACAATAGTTACATGATTAGATCTTTTTCTGATTCTATATGCTCTACCTTGTGGAGCTGGTAAAATTCTCTTCAAACTTGGACCACCATCAACATAGGCTTCTTTGACATACAAATCATGCACCTCGATACGACCTTCTTCTACTTTATTCATAAGATTTGCAACAGCAGACCTTAAAACCTTTTCTGCATCTCTAGCAGCATGTTTTTTAGTGAAATGTAAAATACTCAATGCTTCTTCGACTGATTTACCACGAATTAAATCAATAACAGTTCTCATCTTTCGAGGTGATGTTGGTATATATCTAAAAGTTGCTTTAGCTTCCATTTTCTACCTTACTTACACTTATTTTGCTCTACTTGCTTTTTCTGCTTTCGTACCTGGATGACCTCTAAAAATTCTTGTGGGTGCAAATTCACCAAGTTTGTGACCCACCATATACTCGGTAATCAAAACAGGAATAAACTGCTTACCATTATGAATTGCAATTGTATGTCCAACAAATTCTGGTGAAATAGTTGAAGAACGAGACCAAGTTTTTATCATTTTCTTCTGATTAGCTTCATTCAAAGCTCTAATTTTCTTTAATAACTTTTCATTTATATAAGGACCTTTCTTGACTGATCTTGGCATAAGTTCCTCTTAGGCTACTTTCTCCGTTTAACAATGTATTTGTTAGATAACTTTCTTTTATTTCTTGTTTTTAGACCTTTAGCATATTGACCCCATGGTGAAGTTGGATGCTGCCAACCGCCACCACTTTTGCTTTTACCTTCACCACCCCCATTAGGGTGATCAATTGGGTTCATTGCTACACCTCTTACATAAGATCGCCAACCTAACCATCTATTCCGTCCAGCTTTACCTAAACTAATATTTTCATGGTCTGCATTACCGACAACTCCATAGGTACAATAACAATTAACATTGACTAATCTTACTTCGCCGGAAGGTAATTTTAAATGAACATATTTACCTTCCCGAGCAATGACCTGAGCAGAATTTCCAGCACTTCTTGCAAGTTGACCACCTTTACCAGGTTTTAATTCAACATTATGAACAAAACTTCCTAAAGGTACAACACCAAGAGGCATCGCGTTACCAGGTTTAATTTCAACATTTTCACCAGCAACAATTGTCTCACCAACTTTCAAACCATTTGGAGCAAGAATGTATCTTTTCTCACCATCAGCATAATGAATTAATGCAATTCTAGCTGACCTGTTTGGATCATATTCAATTGAATGAACAACTCCGGGTATATCTCTTTTATCCCTTTTGAAATCAATGATGCGATACATTCTCTTATGACCACCACCACGATGTCGAGCGGTCAAACGACCGTAATTGTTCCTACCACCAGATTTTTTCAATGGTTTGAGTAAAGATTTTTCTGGCTCAGTCTTGGTTATCTCAGAAAAATCTGGCAGTATGGCAAATCTCTGTGATGGCGTTACTGGTTTTAATTTTTTTAGTCCCATTCTAATTCATCCTGTAACTAAATATTTTCGAAGAAATCAATTTTCTGACCGCTTTCCAAAGTTACATAAGCTTTTTTGATTGTTGCGGTTCTACCTGTAAATCTTCCTGACCTTCTGAACTGAGTTCTTGTTTTCCCTTTCCGAACAACTGTTCTGACATTTACTACTTTTACATTAAACTTTTGCTCGACAGCTTTTGCAATTTCAATTTTGTTTGAATTTCGAGCAACCACAAAACCATAAACATTTACACCTTTATCTTGAAGTCCTGTTAGTTTCTCAGTCAGTAAAGGTCTAATTAATATTTCGTTAATATTTTTACTCATGGTTAAACTGTTGATTTATTAGGTTAAGAGCACTTTCCTGTAACAACAATATTTTATTATTGAGAATATCATAAGTCGAAGCTTTTTGAGCTTCAAGAACATTAAATTTTGGAATATTTCTTCCTGATAAATAAAGATTTTTATTGTATGAGCCTGTTAAAAGCAATGTTTTTTTATCATTGAGATTTAATGCTTTAACAATATTGAACATTTCTTTTGTCTTTGGCTGATCAAAATTGAAATCTTCAACGACAACTATCTGATTACTTTTAGCTTTATATGTTAAAGCTGATAATCGAGCGAGTAATTTTACCTTTTTTGGTAGTTTCAATTCATAATCACGGGGTTTTGGTCCAAATACAGTTCCACCACCAATCCATAGAGGTGATCTAATAGAACCAGCCCTAGCTCGACCAGTTCCTTTTTGTCTCCAAGGTTTTCTACCACCACCTCTAACTTCGCTTCTTTCTTTTGTTTTTGCCGTCCCCTGTCTTTGATTAGCTAAATATACTTTCACCGCAAGATAAATCGCATGGTCATTCGGTTGAATATCAAAGACTTTGGGATTTAATTCAATCTGTCTACCAGTTAAAGTACCATCTATTTTATAAATTTCAATTTTCATTTTTATTTCTTCATCAATTTCACATAACCATTAATGTGACCAGGAATAGCTCCTTTAAGAAAGATTAAGTTTTGATCTTTATCTATTTTCACAATTTTTAAATTTCTAATAGAAACTTTTTCACCGCCCATTCGACCAGCCATTCTTTGACCTTTGAAGACACGGCTTGGGAATGAGCTTGCTCCAATTGAACCGGGCGCTCTTAATCTATCACTTTGACCGTGAGTTACAGGACCACCACCAAAACCATGTCTTTTAACTACACCTTGAAATCCTCTACCTTTAGACACACCTTGCACAGTTATTTTATCACCAACATTAAATACTTCTACTGTAATTTGCTGACCTAATTTTAAATTTTCCAAATCAAAATCCCTAAATTCTACTAAGAATCTTTTAGGAGAAAGACCTGCTTTTTGAAAATGACGAAGTAATGGCTTTGTTGTGCTTTTAATTTTCTTTTCTTCAAATCCAAGTTGAACAGCATCGTATCCGTCATTCTTTTTTGTTTTAATTTGAACAATGAAGCAAGGTCCTGCTTCTACTACCGTTACGGGAATAACATTACCATTTTCATCAAAAATCCTTGTCATTCCTGTTTTTTTACCTAAAAGACCGATCATTATCCTCTCCAACTATGCATTAACTTTAATTTCAATATCGACACCAGCAGGGATGTCGAGTTTCATTAATGAATCTATTGTTTTATTATTTGAATTCAAGATATCTATCAATCGTTTATGAGAACGAATTTCAAATTGATCACGTGATTTTTTATCTACATGAGGAGATCTAAGAACTGTATAAACGGTTCTCTTAGTTGGCAAAGGAATAGGACCCGATACAAGAGCGCCTGTGCTTCTCACGGTTTTAATAATTTTTTCAGCTGATTTATCCAATAAATTATGATCATAAGATTTCAATTTAATACGTATCTTCTGACTCTGCACTTCTTAAATCTCCTTGATAATGAATTTATCTAATCAATTTACTCTAAGATCTTTGTAACAACACCAGCACCAACAGTTCTACCACCTTCTCGAATAGCGAATCTCAATCCTTCCTCCATAGCAATTTCAGAGATCAAATCAATTGTTAATCTTACATTGTCACCTGGCATAACCATTTCTACACCTTCTGGTAATTGGACAACACCTGTAACATCAGTTGTTCTAAAGTAAAATTGTGGTCTGTATCCAGTAAAGAATGGAGTGTGTCGTCCACCTTCTTCTTTTGAAAGAACATAGACTTCGCATTCAAATTTTTTGTGTGGAGTAATACTGCCGGGTTTTGCTACAACCATACCTCTTTCTATTTCGTCTTTTCCAATACCTCTTAATAATAATCCTGCATTGTCGCCAGCTATTGCTTCATCAAGCTCTTTTCTGAACATTTCAATACCAGTAACAACTGTTTTCTTATGCTGACCAAGACCAATCAATTCAACTTCCTCATTTAACTTAATTTTTCCTCTTTCAACTCTACCTGTTGCAACGGTTCCACGACCAGTAATACTGAAAACATCTTCAACAGGCATCAAAAATGGTTTATCAATATCTCTTTGCGGTAATGGGATATAATTATCAAGAGCATCGATTAATTCAAAAATGCATTTAAATTCTGGTTCATTTACAGTTGAATTTGGTTGTATTCCTTTTTCCATAGCTTTCAAGGCGCTACCACGAATAACGGGAATTTCATCACCTGGGAATTCATATTTTGTCAATAATTCTCGAACTTCCATTTCTACCAAGTCTAATAATTCTGGATCATCAACCATATCAACTTTATTCATAAAAACAACAATAGCTGGAACACCAACTTGACGAGCTAAAAGAATGTGTTCTCTTGTTTGAGGCATTGGGCCATCAGTCGCAGCAACAACTAAAATTGCTCCATCCATCTGAGCAGCACCTGTAATCATATTTTTAATGTAATCTGCATGTCCCGGACAATCTACATGTGCATAGTGTCTTTTTTCAGAAGAGTATTCGACATGTGCTGTTGCAATAGTAATACCTCGAGCTCTTTCCTCTGGTGCATTGTCGATTGAATCAAATGTTCTTACCTGAGCAAGATTTTTCTTGGCAAGAACCATTGTAATAGCAGCGGTTAAAGTAGTTTTACCGTGATCCACGTGACCAATTGTACCAACATTCACGTGAGGTTTACTTCTGTCAAATTTTTCCTTTGCCATGTTATTTCTCCTTTAATTAATAAAAGTTAACTTAAACTGTGATTCCTTCTTTTCCTATTGTTTTTTCTATTATTTGATCAGCGATTTGTTTTGGCACCTCTTGATAATAAGCGAACTGCATTGTGAATAAAGCTCTACCTTGAGTCATTGATCTTAAAATTGTTGCATATCCGAACATTTCCGATAACGGGACAAGTGCATGTATTACCTGAGCATCTTTTCTTGCACTAAAACCTTCAATCTTTCCTCTTCTGGAATTTAAATCACCCATTACATCACCTAAGTATTCTTCAGGTGTAACTACTTCAACTTCCATTATTGGTTCTAATAATATAGGGTTTGATTTTTTTGCTGCTTCTTTGAAAGCAATTGAACCAGCAACTCTAAACGAAATTTCGTCAGAGTCTACTTCGTGATAAGACCCATCAAACAAAGTAACTTTAACATCAACAACTGGATAGCCTGCTAATACACCATTTCTCATAGCTTCTTCTATTCCAGCAGAAACAGCCGGTATAAATTCTTTAGGAATAACCCCACCAACTATTTTATTAATAAATTCATAACCTTTACCTTTTTCATTCGGCTCGACTTCTATCCATACATGACCATACTTACCACGTCCACCTGTCTGACGAACAAATTTACCTTCAGCTTGAACTTTTTTAGTAATAGTTTCTCTATAAGCTACTTGTGGCCTGCCTACATTAGCTTCAACTTTGAACTCACGCTTCATTCTATCAACAAGTATTTCAAGATGAAGTTCTCCCATTCCAGCAATTAATGTTTGACCGGTTTCTTCATTCACACTAACTCTAAATGTAGGGTCTTCATCAGCTAACTTGTTTAATGCTTCAGATAACTTATCTTGATCAGCTTTTGTTTTAGGTTCAATAGCTATCTGGATAACTGGTTCTGGGAATTCCATTTTCTCCAAAATAATAGGATCAGATTCATCGCACAGGGTATCGCCTGTTTTTGTAAATTTCAAACCCACCGCGGCTGCTATATCTCCTGCATACACTTCGTCAATATCTGTTCGATGATTAGCGTGCATTTGCAAAAGCCTTCCTAATCTTTCTCTCTTTTCTTTATTTGAATTATAAACATACGAACCAGCATTAGCTTTACCAGAATAAACTCTAAAAAAAGTTAAACGACCAACATAAGGGTCACTCATTATTTTAAATGCAAGTGCAGTGAATTTTTCGTCTTCAGTTAATTTTCGCGTAACTATATCATTCATATGAGGATGATGACCAGCGATATCAGGTAAATCAGCAGGAGATGGTAAATAATCGACTATCGCATCAAGTAATAACTGAATTCCTTTATTTTTAAAGGCGGATCCACAAAGTATAGGAACAATCATCCCTTTTATTGTTGCTTGACGAATAACTTTCTTTATTTCTTCTTCAGTGATCTCAATTCCTTCAAGGTATTTTTCTAATAATGTATCATTGATATCTGAAACAGATTCAAGCAATTTTGTTCTATGTTCTTTAGCATAATTTTCTAAGTCCTTTGGAATATTAAAGACCTCGAACTTAGTGCCCAACGGATCTTCAGTATACATTATAGCTTTCATTTTAATTAAGTCAATCACACCAGTAAACATATCACCTTCGCCGATAGGGATCTGAACAGGGATCGGATTTGCACCGAGACGATCTCTCATCATTTGAATTACATTGAAGAAGTCAGCACCAACTCTATCCATCTTATTCACAAAAGCGATTCGAGGTACTCCAAACTTATCGGCTTGTCTCCAAACTGTTTCTGATTGGGGTTCTACACCACCAACTGCACAGAATAAAGCTACAGCACCATCCAAAACTCTTAACGATCTTTCAACTTCAACAGTAAAGTCAACATGTCCAGGAGTGTCAATAATATTTATTCTATGTCCTTTCCACTCACAGGTTGTTGCAGCACTTGTAATAGTAATACCCCTTTCCCGCTCTTGCTCCATAAAATCCATTGTTGCTGAGCCATCATGCACTTCGCCCATACGATGCACTTTACCAGTATAAAATAAAATTCTTTCTGTTGTGGTTGTCTTACCGGCATCGATATGAGCCATAATTCCGATATTTCTCAATTTTTCAATTGGCAAACCTCTTGGCATAAAATTCAAATCTCCATTCTTACCATTTAAAGTGAGCAAAAGCTTTATTTGCTTCGGCCATTCTATGTGTATCTTCTTTCTTCTTAATCGCCGCACCTTCATAATTAGCTGCTGCGATTAGCTCAGCTGCAAGTTTATTTGCAAAAGATTTGTCTTTTCTTTCTCGAGCAAAATTGATAATCCATCTTAAAGCAAGTGCAACTCTTCTTTCAGGTCTAACTTCTGTTGGAACCTGATAAGTTGCTCCACCTATTCTTCTACTTCTAACTTCCAACATTGGTTGAACATTGTTAACTGCTTTTAAAAAAATATCAATGGGATTTTTATTAGTCTTTTCTTTAATGATATCAAAAGCCCTGTAGACTAATCTTCGTGCAACATTCTTTTTTCCCCGTCTCATTACATAATTTATTAGTTTAGTCACAAGAATTTCATTGTAAATTGGATCCGGTGGCAAAATTCTTTTTTCTGCTCTTCTCTTTCTCATAATTACTTACTTACTGTTTTTGCTTTTTTAGTTCCGTATTTTGATCTACCCTGTTTTCTGTCCTGAACACCAGCCGCATCAAGTGTACCTCGAATTATATGATATCTGACACCTGGCAAATCTTTAACTCTACCTCCGCGAACAAGAACAATAGAGTGTTCCTGTAAATTATGTCCTTCACCAGGAATATATGCAGTCACTTCAATTCCATTTGATAGTCGTACACGGGCAACCTTCCGCAATGCGGAATTCGGTTTTTTAGGTGTAGTAGTATAAACACGAGTACAAACCCCTCTTTTTTGAGGGCAACCTTGAAGAGCTGGTGATTTGCTCTTACTTTTTACTTTTACTCTATTCAGTCTTACTAACTGATTTATTGTTGGCAAATCTATATCTCCGTTTTATAAAAATTTAGCTACGCAATTTAACATTTTGAATTTTTTTAGTCAAATTAAGACTTTGCTCTAATTTTTACTGTTTCCTGTGTAACTGTTTTAGTTTCAATAAATTCAGGCGTAGTAAGAATTATATTTCTAAATTTCTTTAAACCTGTTCCAGCAGGAATCTTATGACCGATAACAACATTTTCTTTTAATCCTAACAAATAATCGGTCTTCGCTTCGGTTGCTGCATCTGTAAGAACCTTAGTAGTTTCTTGGAATGATGCTGCGGATAAGAAGCTTTCTGTTGAAAGAGCGGCGGAAGTAATACCTAAAAGAACTGGTTCTGAAGTAGCCGGTTGAGCATCTCTAAACTCAATCAATTTTTTGTTCTTCTTTCGGAGATCAATATTAGTATCTCTAACTTTATTTCTTTCAACAACTTGTCCACTCTTAAATCTCGAGTCACCACGATTTAGAATAACAACCGATTGTCTAATCTTTTCATTTTCCTCTTCAAGCACATATTTATCAATAAGATCGTTTTCAAGGAACTTAGTATCACCTGGGTCGAGGATTTTTACTTTTTGCAGCATCTGTTTTACAATAATTTCAATGTGTTTATCATTAATCTTTACACCTTGTAAACGATAAACTTCCTGAATTTCATTTACAAGGAATTCCTGGACAGCGTTAGGACCCTTAATTCTTAAAATGTCGTGAGGATCAAGATCACCATCAGTTAATTTATCACCAGCTCTAACGACATCACCATTCTGGACAAGAACATGTTTACCAACTGAAATTGAATAAGTCTTTGTTGTTAATCCATCAATAGATGTAATAATGATGTCTCGCGTTCCTTTCTTTTGTACACCGAAGGAAACAACGCCATCGAATTCTGCAACAATTGCAGGATCGTGTGGCTTTCTGGCTTCAAATAGTTCAGTTACTCTTGGAAGTCCACCTGTAATGTCACGCGTCTTTCCAATCTCTCTAGGAATTTTTGCTAAGATTGTACCTGCTTTAATTTCTTGCCCTTCTCTCACAACAAGATGAGCTTTGGCAGGCATAATATATTCTATTGTTCTTTCGCCATTTTTAATAATATTAATTTTCGGTACAAGAGCTTTGTCACGAGGTTCAATTACTACTTGTTGAATATGACCCGTTTGCTCATCACTTTCATGACGGAAAGTTATGTTTTCAACCATATCTTGGAATTCAACACTTCCATCATATTCGGAGATAATTACTGCATTATATGGGTCGTGGTTATAAAGTATAGTTCCTTTTTCTACTTTCTGACCGTCTTCGATTACAATTTCAGCACCATAAGGAACTTCATATCTTCTTAATACTCTATCATCTTTATCAATAATACCAATTACGCCATTTCTTGTTAATGCAATTTTCACCTTTTCACCGAACTCGTTAACCTTTTCTACAAATCTCAAACTTTCAAATTTCGCTTTACCTTCAAATCTTGAAGTAACCTGGGAAGTCTCAACAATTCTACTGGCGGCGCCACCAATATGGAATGTTCTCAATGTAAGCTGTGTACCTGGTTCACCAATCGACTGAGCTGCAATTATACCAACCGCTTCACCAACATCAACGAGCTTACCAGTTGTTAAATTTCTTCCATAACATTTCGCACAAACACCACGCTTTGAATCACAGGTTAGAACTGTTCTAATTTTAACAGATTCAATTGCGGTTTCACCGATTCGCTCTGCAATCTCTTCAGTAATTAATTCACCAGATTCACAGAGTAATTCATTAGTTAATGGATCATAAATATCTTCAAGAGCAACTCGGCCTAAAATTCTTTCAGATAGTGGTTCTCGAATTTCTTCACCATATTTCAATGCAGAAATTTCAACACCACGAATTGTTCCACAATCATATTGAGTAACAACAACATCTTGTGCAACATCAACCAATCTTCTTGTAAGATAACCAGCATCAGCAGTCTTCAAAGCCGTATCGGCAAGTCCTTTTCTTGCACCATGAGTTGAAATGAAATATTCTATAACTGAAAGACCTTCTTTGAAGTTTGATATAATTGGACTTTCAATAATTTCTCCAGCTTGTCCGGTCAAACTCTTTTGTGGTTTTGCCATTAATCCTCTCATACCAGCAAGCTGACGAACTTGCTCTTTAGAACCACGAGCACCGGAATCAATCATCATCCACAGTGGATTGAATCCTTCTTGAGATTTTTTCAAAGTATCTACGAGAGCGTCAGCAACATTATTTGTGGTATGTGTCCAGATATCAATTATCTTGTTGTATCTTTCACCTTCAGATATATAACCTTCTTGCCATTGATTGAGAACTTTCTTTACTTCTTTATTCGATTTTTCAACAAATTGCCATTTAAGATCGGGAACAACCATATCATCAACATTGATAGAAATTCCACCTAAGGTTGCAAACTTAAATCCGATGTCTTTTAAATCATCGAGAAATTGTGCAGTTCTTACATTTCCAAGTCGGCGGAACATTTTCCCAATCAAACTACCAAAAGATTTCTTCACCAGTAATTCATTAATGAAGCCCATTTCTTTTGGAACAATTCTATTAAAGATAACTCTTCCAACAGAAGTTTCAATTAATTCATCATCAATTCTAACTTTAATTCTTGCATGCAATCCAACTTTTTTATTTTCGTAAGCGACAAGGACTTCATCGGATGAACTGAAAACTTTTCCTTCACCAAGATCACCATCTTTAATTTTTGTAAGGTAATAACAACCAAGAATAATATCCTGTGTTGGAATAACTATTGGATTACCATTTTGTGGTGAAAGAATGTTATGACTTGAGAGCATCAATAACTGACATTCAAGTATAGCTTCTGGTGATAGAGGAACATGAACAGCCATCTGGTCGCCATCGAAGTCAGCATTAAATGCTGTACACACCATTGGATGAATTTCAATTGCCTTCGTTGTAACTAAAATTGGCTGGAATGCCTGAATACCGAGTCTGTGTAAAGTTGGTGCACGATTTAACATTACAGGATGAGAATCAACGATACTCTCAAGAATTTCCCATACAATTGGTTGTTTTTTATCAATAACTTTTCTGGCGCTTTTAACAGTTTTGTTATAGCCACGTTCAATTAACTTATTTATAACAAACGGCTTGAATAATTCCAGAGCCATATCTCTATTTAGTCCACACTGATGCAATTTCAGTTCTGGATTAACAACGATAACTGAGCGACCAGAGTAATCAACTCTCTTCCCTAAAAGATTTTGTCTGAATCTACCTTGCTTACCTTTTAAAATATCTGATAATGATTTTAATGCTCTATTAGATTCTGCACGAACTACATTTGTCCTTCTTGAATTATCAAATAAAGCATCAACGGCTTCTTGAAGCATTCTCTTTTCATTACGAAGAATAACATCTGGAGCCTTAATTTCTTTTAATCTTTTCAAACGATTATTTCTAATGATAACCCTTCTATATAGATCATTTAAGTCACTTGTTGCAAATCTTCCACCTTCAAGAGGAACTAGTGGACGGAGTTCAGGTGGAATCACAGGAACCACATCAACAACCATCCATTCAGGTTTATTTTCAGGGGCGCCTTCTCTTGGTTTGAAAGCTTCAATTATTTTTAATCTTTTAAGAATTTCTTGTTTTTTCTGTTGAGAAGTTTCTTCTTTGAGTTGAGTTCTAAGCTCTAAACTCAAAGCTTCGGGATCAACTTTCTTCAATAATGCTTTTAGTGCCTCTCCGCCCATCTTAGCAACAAATTTACGAGGGTCATCATCACTTAACTTTTCGTTATCAGGTGGGAGTGTATTTAATATTTCAAAATATTGTTCTTCAGTAATTAAATCTTTTTCTTTTAATCCAGTTGGCCCAGGATTAATAACAACATAGGTCTCATAATAAACAATGCGTTCAAGATCTTTTGTAGTGAATCCTAAAACATTACCAATCTTGCTTGGTTGTGATCTAAAAAACCATATATGAGCAACAGGGTCTGCAAGAGCAATATGTCCCATTCTTTCTCGACGGACAGATTTTGTCGTAACCTCAACGCCACATCTATCACAAATAATTCCTTTGTATCTTATCCTTTTATATTTACCACAATGACATTCCCAATCTCGTGTAGGGCCGAAGATTTTCTCGCAGAATAATCCATCTTTTTCAGGTCTGAATGAACGGTAGTTTATAGTTTCAGGTTTTGTTACCTCGCCGTGAGATCTTTTTAAAATTACATCGGGATTGGCAAGACTGATAGTAATTTTTGAAATTATTTTTGGTTGCTGGTCTAAAGGTTTAATTGTTGTCATTTTTCAAACTCATAATTTGTTATTGATTCTTATTCGTATTCAACATTTACTTCAAGACATAGTCCTTGCAATTCCCTGACTAAAACATTAAACGATTCAGGGACATTAGCTTCAGGAAAATCGATACCTTTTACAACTGCTTCATAAACTTTTGCTCTACCAGTCACATCGTCACTTTTCACGGTTAACATCTCCTGAAGAGTATGTGCTGCACCATAAGCTTCAAGAGCCCAAACTTCCATTTCACCAAATCTTTGTCCACCGAATTGTGCTTTACCACCAAGTGGTTGTTGAGTAATTAATGAATAAGGTCCAATTGATCTTGCATGAATCTTATCTTCAACTAAGTGAGAAAGCTTCATAATATAAGCTACACCAACGGTGACCTCTTTATCAAATCTCTCGCCAGTTCTACCATCATAAAGAACAGTTTTTCCACTTGAATTTAATCCGGCTTTCTTTAGGTATTCTTGTATTTCTTCCCACGATGCACCATCAAAAATTGGAGTTGCAAATTTAACTCCGAGTTTATAAGCAGCCCAACCCAGAGCACATTCAAGCAACTGACCAACATTCATTCGTGATGGAACACCAAGAGGATTAAGAATAATATCGACTGGGGTTCCATCTGGTAAAAATGGCATATCTTCTACAGGGACAATTTTCGCGACAACACCCTTATTTCCATGGCGGCCAGCCATTTTATCACCGACCATTATCTTCCGTTTTTTAGCTACATAAACTTTTGCCATTTGAACAATTCCTGGAGGCAAATCATCACCAGCTTGAATTTTGTTTTTCTCTCTCTTCAGTGTATCATCAATTTCCTGTTTGTGTAAGAAATAATTTTCATAAAGTTTTCTGACAAGATTATTCTTTCTGGAATTCTCTGTCCAATCAGGCACAACATCGAGTTCATCAACTTTATCACCTAAGGCTTCAAAAATTGATCTTCTCAAAATAGTTCCACTTCGAATCGCTGATGATCCATCTCTAAATTTAATTCCAATTGCTTCAACACCATCAAAAATTTCGACAAGCCTATCAACTAATTTTGATCTAAGATTTTCGATATTTTCATCGTGTTCTTTTTCAAGTTGCTCAATTAATCTTTTTTCTTCTTTCTTTCCTTCAGCGTCTCTTTTTCTTCGTGTAAATAATTTTGTTGCGACAACAACTCCTTTCATCCCAGCTGGTGCTCTTAATGAAGCATCCTTTACATCACCAGCTTTATCACCAAATATCGCTCTTAATAATCTTTCTTCAGGAGTAGGATCTGTTTCGCCCTTTGGAGTTATTTTTCCTATTAAGATGTCGTTCTCTTTGACCTCTGTTCCAACTCTCACAATTCCATATTCATCAAGGTCTTTAGTTGCCTCTTCACTAACATTCGGAATTTCACGAGTTAATTCTTCTTCACCTCGTTTTGTTTCTCTTACCTGTAGTTCAAATTCTTCAATGTGAATTGAAGTATAAGTATCTTCCTTAACAAGTCTTTCACTTAAAATAATAGCATCTTCAAAATTATATCCTCTCCAAGGCATGTAAGCAACAAGAATGTTTTTCCCAAGAGCAAGTTCACCATTATCCGTTGCATGACCATCTGCAAGGACATCTCCTTTTTTAACTCTTTGCCCCTCAATTACGAGCGGTTTTTGATTAATACAAGTATCCTGATTTGTCCTATAGAATTTGGTAAGTTTATAAGTTTTAATTTTTCGATCTTCAAAAGATGTCAATCTTTCAGTTTCTGTCATATCATATTCAATCGTGATATGATTTGAGTCACATTCAAGAACAACACCATCACCTTCTGCAAGTATTAATGCTCGCGAATCTCTTGCAACTTTTGCTTCCATTCCTGTTCCAACAAGTGGAGACTCAGTCTTTAATAATGGAACAGCTTGTCGTTGCATGTTGCTTCCCATTAATGCTCTATTAGCATCATCGTGTTCAAGAAACGGAATTAATGAAGCAGCAGGACTAACAATTTGATTTGGAGCAACATCCATATATTTGATGTTCTCAGAAGGTTCTTCAGGGAAATCTCCTCTGAATCGTGAAATTATTCTTTCATCAATAAATCTACCTTGTTCATTTAACTTCGTACTTGCTTGAGCAATTGCTACTTCATCTTCTTTTTCAGCAGTTAAATATTCAATTTTATCTGTAACTTTTCCACCTTCAACTTTTCGATAAGGAGTTTCAATGAACCCATATCTATTGATTCTGGAGTAAATACAGAGTGACGAAATCAATCCGATGTTTGGACCTTCCGGAGTTTCGATCGGACACAAACGACCATAATGTGTATAATGGACATCTCTTACTTCAAAACCGGCTCTTTCTCTTGTTAAACCACCAGGACCAAGTGCACTAAGTCTTCGTTTGTGAGTTATTTCAGCAAGTGGATTAGTTTGATCAAGGAACTGAGACAATTGATTTGTACCAAAGAAAGAATTAATTACACTTGAAATAATTCGTGCGTTTACAAGATCTTGAGGTCCAAAATTCTCTGTTTCCTGAATGTTCATCTTTTCTCTAATAGTTCTTGCTAATCTTGCAAACGCAGTGTTAAATTGTTGAGTTAATTGCTCACCAACAGTTCTAACTCTTCTATTTCCAAGATGATCAATATCATCAACCGGATGTTTTCCATCCTTTAACTCGATTATGTATTTTATGATTGCAATTATATCTTCTTTGGTAAGAATTGTAATATCTTCTGGAATATTTAATCCGAGTTTAACATTCATCCTATGACGACCAACTTCACCGAGATCATATCGTTTTGGATTGAAGAATAATTTATCAATTAATCCTCTTGCTGTTTCAAGATCAGGTGCTTCGGTCGCTCTTAATTGTTTGTAAATTGCCTCAAGTGCTTCTTCTTCACTGCGTGCAATATCGTTTGCAAGTGTATTGAGAATCAAATGACCATCAACTGATTCAATTTTTTTAATGAATTTAACTTTTTTGTTACCTGTCTTCTTTGCCCTTAATAAAATCTCTTCTGTAAATTCTGTATCTTTTGTTGCAAAAATTTCACCAGTTGAAAAATCAATTAAATCGGATGCTAATTTTCTACCAAAGTAATCTTTAACTTCCGGTTTGTTTAAATCAACCTCTTCGTATAAATCAAATAATTCAAGAATTTGTTCATCGGAAGAAAAACCAATTGCTCTTAGTAAAGTTGTTGCAGGGAATTTCTTTTTTCTATCAATGTAGACATACATCATATTGGAGATGTCAGTAGCGAATTCAACCCATGAACCTTTAAATGGAATAACTCTTCCAGTGTAAATCATTGTTCCATTCGGATGCATTGTTTCGGAAAATACGACACCAGGGGAGCGATGTAATTGACTAACAATTGCTCGCTCAGCACCATTAATAATGAAACTACCTTTTGGTGTCATAAAAGGTAAATTTCCAAGATACACATCTTGCTCAACAGACTGCACAAACTCTTGTGATTCAAGGTCTCGAATTGAAAGTCGCATTTTTGCTTTCAATGGAACTGCATAAGTTAGACCTCTTTCAAGACATTCTTGAATTTTATATCTAGGTTTTTCAACATAATACTCAACAAAATCTAGTTTATAAGTTTCCCTTTGATCTAAAACCGGGAAGTTTTGAAGAAAAACGCTTTGTAGTCCCTTGTTTTCTCTCTTGTCTGGTGGAACCTTTGTCTGGAGAAAATCTTCAAAAGATTCAAGCTGAACTGCTAATAAATCCGGAACACTGATTGCACTTTTAATTTTTGAGAATGAAATTCTATCTGTCACTTTTACATCTCCAATACTTATTATTGATTTTTACCAATAAAAATAGAAAATGATGAGCCATATATTGACTCATCACTTTCTTTGTAAAAAAATATTTTTCGACTAATATTACTTAATCTCGACTTTACCGCCAGCTTCCTCAATTTCTTTCTTTATTTTTTCAGCTTCTTCTTTGCTTATGCCTTCCTTAATTGGCTTTGGTGCTGAATCAACAAGGTCCTTTGCTTCTTTCAATCCTAAGCCAGTATATGCACGGACAACTTTGATAACATTAATCTTCTGTGAACCCGCATCAGTTAAAATTACTTGGAATTCGGTTTTTTCCTCTTGGGCTGGTGCTGCTGGTCCTCCTGCTACGGGAGCACCTGCCATAACTACTGGTGCAGTAGCTGTTACACCAAATTCCTCTTCCAAAGCTTTCTTTAATTCAGCAGCTTCTATTAAAGTCAATCCTTTAATTTGTTCTACTAAACTTGCTACTTTCTCTGTCATTTTAATAACTCCTGATTTTTTTAATTACTTTCTTGTTTTTTAATGTAAGCATCTAAAACACCAACCAGATCACGCATTACAGCATTAATAGCTCCAACCAATCCAGAAATAGGAGATTGGATGCCATTAATAATATTAGCAATGATTTCTGGTTTTGATGGCAAGTTTGCCAATTCATCTAATCTTGAACCATCATAAAAAGAGGTTTCAACATAACAAGCTTTTAAATCAAGCTTGTTGTATTTCTCTCTAAATTTTTTGATAATCTTTGCAGGAACTATAGGGTCTTCTTTTGGAATTACCAGACCGGTCATTCCTACGAGATATTGCTTTGCTTTTTCAAAGCGTTTTATCCGATCAATTGCAAGTTTCGCCAGAGTATTCTTTACTACACGATACTCCACATTAGCTTTTCGAAATTCTCGTCGAAGTTCATTGACCTCTTCAACAGTAATCCCGTGATAATTAATAAGATAAAGACCAGTCGCATCTTTCAACTTATCAGCAAATCTTGCAACGATTTCGGTTTTTTCAGCTTTATTCATAATTCAACCTATCCTTAATAGATTTACATCATTAATATTTGGAAGCTTAAGAGTGCGTAATAGTCACTTTTATAAATTAGTTAACTCATTTCGATCTATTTTAATTCCAGGTCCCATTGTGCTTGAAAGAAAAATCGTTTTCACATATTGACCTTTTGCTGAAGCAGGTTTTAATCTAAGAATTGTGCTGATTAAAGCTTTAAAGTTCTCAATTAATTTTTGAGCATCAAAAGATGCTTTACCGATTGATGCGTGAATAATTCCACCTTTATCAACTCGGAATTGAATTTTACCTGCCTTCAGTTCTTTTACAACCTTACCAACCTCATTTGTAACAGTTCCGCTCTTTGGATTAGGCATCAAACCGCGAGCACCTAAAATTTTACCGAGCTTTCCAACTTCTGGCATTACATCAGGCGTTGCAACTACAACATCAAAATCTAACCATCCTTCCTGAATTTTCTTTATGTATTCATCAAATCCTACAAAATCAGCACCTGCTTCTTTTGCTTCAGTTTCTTTTGGTCCGCGTGTTAAAACCAAAACCTTTATATCCTTTCCTGTACCATGTGGAAGAACAACTGTTCCCCTAACCATTTGATCAGCATGTCTCGGATCAACGCCTAATCTAACAGCCACATCAACTGATTCGTCAAATTTTGTGTTAGCTAATTTTTTAACAAGCTCAATGGCTTCAGTCAATTTATACTCTTTTTTCTTATCAATTAATGAAAGATTACTTCTAACTCTTTTACTGATTTTCATATATAACCTATTTTTTTATCCTTCTACAGTTATTCCCATACTTCTTGCTGTCCCTTCGATCATACTCATTGCCGCTTCAAGTGAAGATGCATTTAAATCCGGCATTTTCAACATTGCAATTTCTTTAATTTGTTCTTTTGTGACTTTTCCAACTTTGGCCCTATTAGGCTCAGCAGAACCCTTTTCTATTTTAGCAGCTTTGAGTAATAAAACTGATGCAGGCGGAGTTTTCGTGATAAATGTAAAAGATTTATCAGAGTAAACTGTAATAACAACTGGAATAATTAATCCTGCTTGATTTTGAGTTCTTGCATTAAATTGTTTGCAAAACTCCATAATGTTCACACCTTTTTGACCTAATGCTGGTCCAACAGGTGGTGCGGGATTTGCCTGACCTGCAGGAATTTGAAGTTTTATGTAACCAACAATTTTCTTAGCCATATCTTTCTCTCAATTTTTATTTTTCTAATTCTGCTTGTGTAAAATCAATTTCAACTGGTGTCTTTCTTCCAAAGATGCTAACCATTACTTTAAGTTTTAGCTTCTCATTATTAACTTCTTGAACCGTGCCTTTTAATTTTGCAAAAGGACCATTTGTAATTACAATTGGATCACCAACTCTAAATGGGGTCTCAATTCTTTCACCTTTGGCTTCTGCTTGAATTTTTCCGATGATCCTTTCTACTTCATCTGAATGAAGTGGTTGTGGTCTATTTTTTGTCCCAAGGAAACCCATTACAGATGGAATACTAAGAATAATATCAATTATCTTTTTATCAAGTTCAGCCTCAATTAAAATATAACCTGGAAAGAAGCTTTTACTTTTTTGCTTCTTTTTTCCATCCCTTACTTCAAATACTTTTTCAACAGGAATTAAAATTTGTTTGATATATGGCTGTAAATTCCGGAACTCAACTTCCTTTTCGAGAGCTGTTTTAACTTTATTTTCATGACCTGAGAAAGTTCTCAAAACATACCATTTAAAACTCATCTCTAAAAAATTCCCTTAATTATATTATTCAATATCTGGTCAATGATATAAACAAACACAGCAAGAATTAAACAAGTAATAATGACAAGTTGAGTAGAGCCTTTAAGTTCTTCCTGTGTTGGCCAGGTTACTTTTTTCATTTCTCTAACAACATCGTTAATATAATTGATAATTTTTTGCTTCATAAAAAATCTCCTTATTATGCACGTCAGGAGGGACTCGAACCCCCAACCTGCGGTTTTGGAGACCGCTGCTCTACCAATTGAGCTACTGACGTAATTTATTTCGTTTCTTTATGAATTGTGTGTTTATTACACCACTTACAATACTTTTTATACTCTACTCTACCTGAATGGAGTTTTTTATTTTTTGTGGTAGTGTAATTTCTCCTTTTACACTCTGTGCATTCTAATGTAATTATATCTCTCATCTTTTAATTCTCATTTTTTTGAGCTTGCGACCGGGATTGAACCGGTGACCTCTTCCTTACCAAGGAAGTGCTCTACCAACTGAGCTACGCAAGCAGTTTCATTTTTTCAAACTAAAAAATATTCCCTAAAGTAGGGCAACTCTCAAACAAAATTTTAAAAAACATTTCATATTTTTCATAGCAGGAACTTAAACAGAAAATGTAACCAATCCCGACTTGTCGGGATGACTCTACCAACTGACATCAAAATCCTAAACTATCCAATAAATACTTTATTTTCTTGTATCGCTTCAACTCATACTCCCGCTTAACCGCTTCTTGTCGACTCTCAAACTCTTCACTATGTAAAAGAACCCACGGCTGATACCTTTTCGTATACCGTGCCCTCGAACTATTATGAAATTCTATCCTTTTCTTTAAGTCAGAAGTCGAACCTATATAATACTTATCAAACCTCTGACTCTTTAATACATAAGTATAATACTTCATCGAGCGGGAGACGGGACTCGAACCCGCGACCAATCCCGACTTGTCGGGATGACTCTACCAACTGACATCAAAATCCTAAACTATCCAATAAATACTTTATTTTCTTGTATCGCTTCAACTCATACTCCCGCTTAACCGCTTCTTGTCGACTCTCAAACTCTTCACTATGTAAAAGAACCCACGGCTGATACCTTTTCGTATACCGTGCCCTCGAAC
>Ga0308410_1000066_pt1 | contig 39837 bp, 33 predicted proteins | sample HotsprOSTMatCore_FD_203467 | JGI IMG/M metagenome (GOLD analysis project Ga0308410, IMG submission 203467) | Hot spring phototrophic mat microbial communities from Octopus Spring, Yellowstone National Park, Wyoming, United States -... | ecosystem: Environmental > Aquatic > Thermal springs > Hot...
TACAGCAGCGTGCCCAGAGCAGGCACAGGCTGGTCAGGCAAAGCTTCTGGGGCGAGGCAAAAGAGCAACTGGCGATACGAGGCGCGTCGGGCGGTGCGCAGGAGGGCGAGGGTGAGGATGAGGGCTTGGGAGTAGAGGGGCTTGCGTCCTTTGGTGCGGGGCAGTGGGTGCTGTTGGGTGAACTGGAGGACGGCTTGGTAGATGGCGCGTGCGGGCAGGACGCTGAGCGTGATGCGCGGGTTGCGGCGTTTCATAGGGTTGAGTGTACCCTTCCGCACCCGCTATTTTCGAACACCCTCAGTCGAATTGCGCGCGTTGCGAAAACTGGAAGCAGTGCGTGTGCCGTTGCGGGGCAGTGGGGTGACGACAGTCTCGTAGCCGTTGCTGGTGCGCCGAATATAGCCACGCGACTCCAGCTCCTGTAAATAGTTGTAGAGCGTTTGGCGCGAGCAGCCAAGCATTTCGGCAAGCTTCGTGCGCGACAGCGTCGGCTGCTCGTACAACAGCCAGAGGAGTTGCTCCAGCGTGGCTTCCTTGGTGTGTCCGTTGCTACTACGCTCCATCGGCTGCACCAGCGCGTACACAGGCTCGGAAGCAGGTGGCGCATCCTTCTCAACATCGGCAGCCACAGACGCTGCGAGCGTCTCCACAGACGACGACCGCGACCGCACTTGCAGCGCATAGTTCCGATCTTCGCCAATAATCTCAATCAACGCGAACATAATAATCGGCAGCGTCACCGACAGCAGAAACGGACGCAGGAATACCACCATCTGGTCGAAGGTGCTTGCGGTCTCCAACGGCTGCTGATGCATAATCCCGTACAGATAATTCGCATATGCACTGATAAAAGTCACTAGAATCAGCACACTCCACAGGGGCAGTGTCGAGCGTCCCTGTCGCTTGCGCAACTGGATGCCATACGCCAGCCCCAGAATGCCCAAGTCAATCCCTAACGCTTGCACATAGCCCCACACGAGGTTGCCGCCCTCCAAGGTGCTGAAGGTATACGCCACATGGTGGACGCTTCCCGCCAGCACAAAAAGTGTGACGACCACCAGCAGCGCGGTGGACATAGGCATGTCTTTCAACTGATCGCGCATCGAGGTAACCTCCCTGTTTGTGCGCCCCAGAGACAACTCTTGTTCGGGGGAGACTGTTCGATTCCTGCCCCCGACGCCGATTCCTGCCGATGGGATGGCGGTTTACGCCCTAATCCGCCAACACATGCATATACAGTTCGCTGGGGTCTGGGTCAGGGCTTTCATCGGCGAAGCGTGCGGCGTCAGCGACCTGTTCGCGCGCCTGCTCGTCCCAGAGTTTCAAGTCCGCCTCTGTCGCCAACCCGTGTGTTAGCAGGTAGTGCTGCAGGTTCGTTAGCGGGTCGCGCTTACGCCACTCCTCGACCTCTTCGCGTGTGCGGTACGAACCAGGGTCAGTGATGTCTGCCGCGCCATGCCCTACAAAACGGTACACAATCGCTTCCACAAAGTACGGCTCCTGATGCGCACGCACATGGTCGATGATTGCCTTCGCCTCCTCCAACACACTGAACAGGTTCATCCCGTCAATTTGTTTGGAGGGGAAGCCGTAGACGCTGGCGCGCTGCGCGAGGTTCGTTAGGGCAGAGTGCAGTTCGACAGGCGTGCCCATAGCGTACTTGTTGTTCTCTACGATATAAATTACGGGCAGTTTCCACAGTCCTGCCATATTGAGCGATTCGTGGAGCAGTCCCGCGTTCATTGCGCCGTCGCCAAAAAAGCAGAGCGTTATGCCGCCAGTCTCCAAGTACTTCTGGGCGAAGGCGACCCCTGTGCCGATGCCCGTCACATCTCCAACAATCCCATAGCCGCCGAGGAAGTTCCTCGCCTTATCGTACAGGTGCATCGAGCCGCCCTTGCCGCGGCAGAGCCCTGTAGCCTTGCCATACAGCTCTGCCATCACTGTGCGTGGGTCGCTGCCAAGCGCCAGCACATAAGCATGGTCGCGGTAGTGCCCCAGCACGCGATCTTCGGGGCGCAAGTGGTGAATAAAGCCCAGCGCAAGCGCTTCCTGCCCAATATACAGGTGCAGATAGCCGCCGATTTTGTCTTGGCGGTATGCCTTGTCGCAGTGTTCCTCAAACCGACGGATGAGAAGCATCTGCTTATACAAATCGACAATCTCCTGTGGGGTCGGGGTGTACGCCCGCTGCGCCGATTTTGAGTGCGTGGCGGTCTTCGCGCGTTTGGTCGTCTTCATACCAGCCTCCAGAATCGGCGCATAGTGTACCCGAAAAGGGTATGCTATGGGCATGCCAACAGATACCGATTTGACAGGGCGCGTGGCAATTATCACGGGCGCAAGCCGTGGGATTGGGCGGGCGATTGCGCTGCGTCTGGCGAAGGAGGGCGTTGCAGTAGTCATCGCTGCCAAAACCACTGAGCCGAACCCGCGTCTGCCTGGCACGATTTACACGGTTGCTGAAGAGGTCGCTGCTCTGGGCGGGCGTGCGCTGCCCGTCCAAGTGGATGTGCGCGACGAGAACGCCCTGCAGCATCTGGTAGACGCCACGCTGAAGACCTTCGGGCGCATCGATATTCTGGTCAATAATGCAGGTGCCCTTTGGTGGTATCCTGTGCTGGAGACGCCGCCGAAGCGGTTCGACCTCGTGATGCAAGTGAACCTGCGCGCAAGCTTCGTCGCCGCGCACCTCGTATTGCCCACTATGATTGAGCAACGGTGGGGGCATATCATCACCATGTCGCCGCCGATTGACCTGAGCGTGCTATCGGGCAAGGTCGCCTACATGATTTCCAAGTTCGGGATGACGATGCTGGCACTGGGGCTGGCGGAGGAGGTTCGCGAGTACAACATCGCCGTGAACGCCCTCTGGCCCCGTACGCTGATCGAGAGCCAAGCGACGATTGCGTGGGGGCTGGGCACGCCGAAGCAGTGGCGCAAGGCGAACATCATGGCGGACGCCGTGTACGAGCTGGTGCGCCGTGAGCCATACACCTGCACGGGCAAGGCGTGGATCGACGAAGACCTGCTGCGCGAGGCAGGCATCACGGACTTCTCCGTCTACAACTGCACGCCTGATGGTGAGCCGATGGAGATCGTTTGGCAGGGCGTGCAGGCAGGACGACGCGAAGGGAGCTAGCGACGCGGCTTGGGCACGGTGGCGGCGCACACGCACACTGAGCCGAGCCCATGACGCCTACACGCCCATCTGCCCATAATCGCGCAGCAGTCCTATTACCTTGCCGATGACACGCGCTTCTTCAACGGGCGCGTAGATCGGTTCATAAGCAGGGTTCGCCGACTCCAAGCGCACGCGCCCGCGCTCGAAATAGATGCGCTTGATGGTCGCCTCCTCCCCAATCAGCACCGCAACCAGTTCGCCGTTGTAGGCAGTCTGCTGCGGCTTGATCACCACTAAGTCGCGCGGCAGGATGTGTTCACCCAGCATACTATCGCCCTTGACGCGCAACAGGAAGGCGTTTTCTACATTGCGCACCATATCTGCAGGCACAGGAATAAGGTCTTCTACATTCTCGTAGGCGAGTAAGGGTGTGCCTGCAGCAATCGTTCCGACCAGTGGCAACAGCCGAACGCGCTCGCGCTGCGGCTGATAATCGGGATGGATAATGCGAATCGAGCGCGCCTGACTCCCGCGCTCGATATAGCCTTTGCGCTGAAGCGCGTCTAAATGGAGGGTAATCCCCCGCAGGCTCTTGATAATCCCAATCCCGCGCTGAATCTCGCGGATGGTCGGTGGATAACCGTTCTCCTGTGTAAACTGCACGATAAACTGCAGAATCGCTCGTTGCGATTTCGTGAGTGCTTTCGCCATCGTCACCTCCTGATAGCGGGAAGGGCAACCTCTGCCTGTCCCACGCTCTGCCCAGAAGAGCCATTGAACATGGTCGCGCATGCGTAGAATATTGTACACCATTATTTGTCTACAAGTCAAGAGGATGGGAGGGAGTCCGAAAAGAGCATTCGGGATGCCCAAACTCAAGTCACCGTCGGGGAGGTTCCAAAAGGATGCTTCGTGGGCGGTCGTGTAAGCAGGATAGACGCCCGCGTAGGCGAATTCACATCTTCGAGATGTTTGTCCGTGCGTTGCTTTTGGCGAGTTTATGCGGTAGTCTACTGACCAGTGCCGTTTCCCAGGCGACCATTCGGTTTGCGCGGTTCCCCGCGCCGTCGCCTGATGGTAAGCAGATTGCCTTCTCGTGGCAGGGCGACTTATGGGTTGCCCCCATTACGGGCGGCGTGGCGCAACGATTGACCGTGCATCCTGCCTATGACTTCGCGCCGATCTGGTCGCCCGACGGCAGGAAAATCGCCTTCACCTCCGACCGACATGGCAACGACGATGTGTTCGTGCTGCACTTGGACACGGGCGCGGTGCAGCGGTTGACCTACTTTTCCGCGCGTGACCGTGCGTGGGGCTGGCTGCCTGACAGTAGCGCTGTACTGTTTGAGACTCGGCGCGAGAGTGAGCCGTATGGAGCGGACTTCGGCGCATATGTCGCCCCGCTGGACGGCGGCACGCCCTACCGCCTTCACAAGGCATCGGGGTCGCCGTTCGCCCTCTCGCCCGACGGTAGGCGGCTGGCGTTCGTGCGGCGCGACAGTGCGTGGTGGCGCAAGGGCTACAAAGGCAGTGCGCAAGGCGACCTGTGGCTGCTGGAGCGCGATGCAAACCGCTATAAGCGCCTGACCAACACCGACACGCCCGATACCTTCCCGATGTGGAGCGCGGACGGGCGCACCCTCTACTTCGTCTCCGAGCGCGACGGCACAGCGAACCTTTACGCGCTGGACACCCAGACGCGGCGCACACGCCCCCTGACCCGCTTCAAGGACGATGGCGTGCGCTTCCCCCAAATCAGCGCGAACGGCGCGGTGATTACCTTCGAGCAGGGCATGGAGGTGTATCGGCTGGACACGGCAACGGGCGCGATGCAGGTCATCCCGCTACAGGCTCCCGCGCAGGATGCTCGCGCCGCTGAGCAGGTGCGCCGTACCTTCAGCGCGAATGTGGACGACTACGCAATCGCGCCCGACGGCAAGGAGTTCGTGTTCGCCGTTCGCGGAGAGCTGTTCGCCGCGCGCTTCCCCGACGGCGGTCCGTCGCGCAACCTGACCGAGACGGTAGAGCCAGAGAGCGACCCGCAACTCTCGCCCGACGGCAAGACGCTTTACTTCGCGGCGGAGCGGGACGGCACGGTGCAAATCTACCGACTCACTTCTGGCGACGCGGACGAGCCACGCCTGCGCCGCGCACGCACACTCACGATCGAGCCACTCACGAACGCGCCTCAAGGCGCGAGCCAGCCGCGCCTCTCGCCCGACGGCAAACTGCTGGCGTACCAGCGCGGGCAGGGCGAACTCGTCGTGCGCCATCTGGAAACCCAACGAGAGCGCACCCTGACCGAATCGTGGAACTTGGGCACAATCGCGTGGTCGCCTGACAGCCGCTGGATTGCCTTTGACCGCTACGACGAGAACTACAACGCCGATGTGTTCGTCGTGCGCGTGCCAGAATTTGCAACGCCCACGCCCGACGCCGAGCCGAAACAGGAGAAGCAAGAGCCTTCAGGCGCGGGCGACGCCGTTGACGACGCGCCCGTCGTCTACAACATCTCGCGCCACCCGCGCAACGACTTCGCGCCGAGCTGGTCGGCAGATGGACGCGCACTGGTGTTCCTCTCGGAGCGCGAGACCGATGTGCTGAACATCTGCCATGTGTGGCTGCGCCGCGAGGATTATGAGCGCACCCGCGCCGACCGCGAAGAGGAAGAGGACGACAAGCATGACGCCCCCCAAAAAGCCGACGAGAAGAAGGAACCCATGCGCGTCGAGATTGACCTCGACGAGATTCACCTGCGTGTGCGCCTTGTGACGCGCTACGCGGCAGGAGTGCAGGAGGCGGTCGTCGCGCCCGACGGCGAGCAAATCGCCTTCCGCAGCGCGTATCAGGGGCAACCCGACCTGTATCTCATCAAGTGGGATGGCAGCGACGAGCGACGCCTCACCACAGGCGGCGTATCGCCCGAAAACTTGCGCTGGAGCAAGGACGGCAAGACCGTCTACTACCTCAGTCGGGGACGGCTGCAGCGCATCGCCGCGTCGGGGGGCAGTCCGCAGACCACGCGCACCGACGCCGAAATCGTCATCAACCTCCCGCGCGAGCGCGAGTACCTCTACGACGCCGCGTGGCGCACCCTCAACGAGACCTTCTACGACCCCAATTTTCACGGGGTGAACTGGGCAGCGATGCGCGACAAATACCGCCCCTACCTGCCCTATGCGCAGACCGACCGCGACTTCACAGCAGTGGTGCTGATGATGCTGGGCGAGTTGCGCTCGTCGCACCTGAGTTTCTCGCTGGCGCGGGGCGAAAGCACCGACGCGCCGTCCAACACGGGCATGCTAGGCGTGATTTTCAGCGACACCCGCGACGGCGACGGGCTGTTGATCGAGCGTGTGCTGCCTGAAACGCCCGCCGCGCGACGCGAGGTGAACCTCAAAGCGGGCGAGCGCATCCTCGCCGTCGACGGCAAGCCGCTTACGCGCACGACGAACCTCTACCAACTGCTGGACAACACGGTCGGCAAGCGGATTGAACTCAAGGTGCGCGGCACAGACGGCAACGAGCGTGTGGTCTACCTACGCCCCATCTCGGTCGCCGAGTTCAACAACGCCGTCTATCGCGACTGGGTGGAGCGCAATCGGCGGTATGTGGAGGCGCGCACGAACGGGCGCGTTGGGTATGTGCACATCCAAGCGATGGGCGAGGCGAGCCTGCGCGAGTTCGAACGCGACCTATACGCCGTCGCCTATGGCAAGGACGCGCTGATTATCGATGTGCGCTTCAACGGTGGGGGACGCACCGCTGATTACCTGCTGGCAATGCTGCACCCTGCGCGACACGCCTACACCATCGGGCGCAACGGCGCACGCGGCTACCCGCAAGACCGCCTGCCCGTGATTGGCTGGCATCAGCCGATTGCCGTGCTATGCAACGAGCGCAGTTTCAGCAACGCCGAAATCTTCGCGCACGCCATCAAGACCCTCAAGCGCGGATCGCTGGTGGGCATTCCGACCGCAGGCGGGGTGATTAGCACGGGGCAGCGCCGCCTAATGGACGGCAGCACGGTCAGCACGCCTGGGCGCGGCTGGTACACCATCGACAAAGGCGTCAACCTGGAGGGCAACGGCGCGGTTCCCGACCACCTCGTGGACTTCACGCCCGACGATGAGGCTGCCGCGCGCGACCCGCAACTGGACAAAGCAATCGAGGTGATGCAGCGACAGTGAAGACGCACACACGCAAAGTGTTCTTAGGAGTACCATCCAATCGTGCGAACAGGCGCTCCCAGCTGTCCGCTTTTGGGGTCGCTTTGAGTCATGTTAAGCGGAAACCCCATGAGAGGGGAACTTCCGATGGATTGATTTTAGAGGATGTAAATGTAGCAGAGAGAGTCGGACAGCCCAGCAGTACACCAAACGATGAGCGTATTGCTGGTTACTGTCATTTGCGAGAGAGAACACGGGCGTGCGGCGAGCTCGTCCGTTCCTACAGAAACCTTACGCAGTCGCGACGAGCTCGCTAAAAAGCCTTAATTTTCCTTTGCATCAAAGCTTGATCAGTCCGCTGCACAACTTTGCTTGCCCCACTTTTGGAACAGGCGCGTAGACGCCATCCGCTTGCCTCCTTTGAATGCGTCTTTGGGTAAAATAATTTCTCACGGAACATTCAGTCGAGGTGGAGCATGGCGGCGAACTATCTCAAGGGTGAGCCATTAGAGTTGCGTTGGCGCAGCAGCTGGTGCGAGCATCAGGCGCGCACAATTCCGTCGCTGTTCCAATCCCAGGCGGAGACGCTGGGCGATTCGACGCTTTACCTGGTCAAACGGGAGGGCGCATATCAGCCCATTTCGTGGCAGACGGTCAAACGCGATGTGGAGACGCTCGCCGCCGCCCTGATTGCACGAGGGGTGCAACCTGGCGACCGCGTCGCAATCTTGTCCGAGAACCGCTATGAATGGGTGGTCGCTGACCTTGCGATTCTGCATGCGGGCGCAGCGTCGGTCACCCTGCACTTCCCCCTCACCTCCGAACAGGTGGAAGAGCAACTGTGCGACTCGGAGTGCTGCGCGATTTTCGTCTCCACTGTGCAGCAGGCTCAAAAAGTGGAGGCGATTCGCGACCGCTTGCCTGCCCTAAAGTACATGTTCAGTTTCGACGCAATCAGTGGTTGGACGCCTATCGCGCAATTGCAGTGGGAGGGCGAGCAACTGCTGCGCGACAAGCCAACGCTGGTGCGCGAGACGGCAGAACTGAACCACTGGGACAGCCTCGCCGCGCTCATCTACACCTCAGGAACCACAGGCGACAGCAAGGGTGTCATGCTTTCGCACGGCAACCTGCTTTCCAACATGTATGCCTGCATGCAGGTGTTTCCGCCACCAGGGCGCGACTATGTGATGCTTAACTTTTTGCCGTTAAGTCACATTTACGCGCACACATGCGACCACCTGGTGGCGATTGCGCTGGGCGTGCAGATGGCGTTTGCCGAGAGTTTTGACACGCTAGCGCAGAACCTACGGGAAGTGCGCCCGCACGCAATCAACGGCGTGCCACGCTTCTACGAGAAGGTGCGCGAGCGTGTGATGCAAGTGATAGGAAGCAAGCCGTTCCTGCGCCTGCTGGGCAGCTACGCCCGCAAGAAGGGCATGCGCCGCGCATTCGGCGGTAGACTGATCTGGGCGATTAGCGGTGGCGCTGCTTTAGACCCCCAAGTCGCCGAGTTCTACTGGGAAAACGGTATCCAACTCTTTCAGGGCTACGGGTTGACCGAAACATCGCCTGTTTTGACGGTGAACACCCCGAAGCATAACAAAATCGGTACGGCGGGTGTTCCCTTCCCAGGCGTGGAAATCAAAATCGCCGACGACGGCGAAATCCTCGCGCGCGGACCAAATATTATGAAGGGTTACTGGCGCAAGCCCGAAGCAACCGTGCAAGCCATCACTCCCGACGGCTGGTTCCACACGGGCGATGTCGGCGAGATTGTGGACGAGAAGTACCTATGCATCACCGACCGCAAGAAAGACATCTTCGTGCTGGCGGGCGGTAAAAACATCGCGCCTGTCGCCCTCGAAAACGCGCTGATTCGCAATCCCTACATCGAGCAGGCGGTCGTGTATGGCGACAAGAAGAAGTTTGTCTCTGCGCTGATTGTGCCCGACTTTGTGCAACTGGAAGAGTGGGCACAGCAACACGGCGTCGAGTATCCGAATCGCGAAGCACTGATTCAACACCCGAAGGTGTACGAATTCCTCGCGCAGCAAGTGGAGCAGGCGATGCAACCATTTGCGCCCTACGAGCGCGTGAAGCGTTTTATCTTGCTGCCGCAGGCGTTTACTCTCGAGGCGGGTGATGTGACCGTCACACTCAAGATGCGCCGTGCACGGCTTATCGAACGCTACCGCGAACAACTGGACTCACTTTACGACACGGAGCGGGTATAATAACGGTTCGATATAGACACAGGAGGTCTCTCAATGCTGAAGATTCGGCTCATGCGCATAGGCAAAAAGAAGAAGCCTGTGTATCGGGTTGTGGTAGCGCCGAGCCAGAACCCGCGCTCAGGCAAGTGTGTGGAGATTGTGGGGCACTACAATCCCATCACGGATCCCGCACAGATTCAGCTTAACGAGGAGCGCGTGTTACACTGGCTGCGCACAGGGGCACAGCCCACAGATACCGTACAACATCTGCTCAAGATTACAGGCGTTTGGGAGAAGTTTCAGAGCAATACGCCCCCTCAGGGCGCACTACAATAAGGGGATAGGACTATGCTACGGGAGTTTCTGGACGCATCGATTCGCGCGTTGGTAGACGACCAGCAGGCGGTGCAGATTCAGGAGGAGCGCAACGGTTCGCGTCTGCGCTATACGATTTATGTCGCCGAGGGCGATCGCGGGCGTGTGATTGGCAAGCAAGGACGGATTATCAACGCCCTCCGCACGGTCGCGCAGGCGGTCGGCGCGAAGCATCGGGTGCGCGTGCAGGTGATTGTGATTACCGATGGCGCGCCCGCTGACATAGGCGACGGCGCAGACGATGGTGAGTAGACGATGGCGAAACCGCATGTCCCCAAAGTTGCCCGACGCTGGGTGACGGTGGGCGTCGTGGTGCGCCCGTTCGGGATCCGCGGTGAACTGAAAGTGCGCTTGGAGACCGACTTCCCAGAGGTGCGGTTCCAGCCAGGCGTGCGCCTGCACTGGTGGCTGCCTCCACCGCCCGAACCCGCGGACGCTGAACCTGTGCCTGCACGCAAACGACCGCCGCGCACGCGCTCGCCCCAAGCATGTGTCGTCAAAAGCGCCCGCTGGCACGGCGAACATCTCGTCGTTGCACTGGAAGGCGTCTACACACGCGACCAAGCCGAAGCCCTGCGCGGCGCATGGCTGCTCATCCCCCCAGAAGAGCGCATGCCCCTCGAAGAAGGACAATACTATATCGATGACCTTATCGGCATGGAGGTCTTCACCGAGACAGGCGAGCGCGTCGGCAAACTCAAGCATGTGCGCCAAGGCGCAGCGTATGACTTCTACGACATCGGCGCGTACACTATCCCTGCCGTCGAGGAGTATATCTTAGAGGTCGATGTGCCCAACAAACGCATGGTGGTGCGCCTGCCCGAAGTGGATTGATCAGTGTTTCTGCAAACCTGATAGTGTCAATCGCGCAGCCAAAGCTCGTAATTGCCCGACGGTCTGCTGAATCGACCGGCTTGCCTGAGGGAATTGTCATCGCGCACTCTGCGCAAATGCCCGAATGGTCAACAGCACCTCAGGATTGATGTCGGTCGGCACGGAGCAGCCTGGTGCAACGATGAATCCGCGCCCGCCAACGCTGTCGTGCGCGTCTAACGCCTGCTGAAACACTCGCTCGCGACACATGCGGGGCAACTCGCGCTCGTTGAGTCCGCCCATCACACAGCGGTTGAACAGTTGTTTGCCTGCAGCAAGGCTCAGCGTTGTGCTTCGGTCGCTCCAGCACACAATCGCAGCAGGGGCGTCCGCAAGGAGGTCCGCGTACAACTCCCCGTATCCGTGCAAGTGCAGCACATTGAACCTGTCGGCAGCGATCGACTCCAGAAAGGCGCGATCGAGGGGCGCGAAATACTTTTCGTACACGGGTCGCGGCGCAGCGTCTGCGCTGATGCCGTTCACGGCATAGTAAATCCCGTCACATACAGTCAATGCGTGCTGGGCGTACAACTGCAAATTCGCCTGAAGGGTATGCAGCGCCTGCTGTACGGCATCGGGGGCAATCGTAAGGTGTTCCAACAATTTCCCCCCGCACAGTTTGTTAGCGTAGTAGAAGGCGTTGAAGACGGTCTCGATAATCGGTGTGTCGTCAGGAACCATCGTGCGCAAGCGGCGCAGCACTTCGATTTGTGCGCCGAAGTGTCCCTGATCGGGCGCCAAGCGCGTGAGTTTTAGCCAGTCCTCGGGCTGATGCACACACGACAAGCCTTCAGGCATCTCATAGGGAATGTCGTGCATGACTTTCAGGAGGTCGGGCTGGTAGCGTCGCCAAAATTCGTAGGTGGCGCGGCTCATCCCGTGGCTATACTGCTGGAGTATGGTTTCGCTGGCAGGGGCACGGTACTCGGTGTGCAACGCCTGTGGGAACCACGCCTCCGTGCGGAAGTGGTACCAAAAGCAATACGGCAGTCGGTCGATTTCGCAGCCTGCGATTGCCCGCTCAACACGCTCGCGCGAGGTCATTGCATTGGTATTGTACCACAAGGGCGCGTTTCTATCCAGACGGTGTCTGCATCTGTTGTAGGTACGCCTCGGCAAGACGCACGGCGTGTTCCGTATCGTCGGGGTGCAGTGTCCCTCCGATGACTTGCTCCTCTAAGTAGCGTTTGAGTTGTCCCACCAGCGGGCTAGGTTTCAGCCCGAATCGTTGCATAATCTGTTCGCCTGTGAGGGGGCTGCGCCAGTGTGTCGCAGGCTGCGTTGCTTGCACTTGGGCGATTCGCTGGCGCAACGCGGCGATGTCGGCATGTATGACATCGTGTCGCTGCGCTTGGATGTCCGCTTCCACTAAACGCAGCAGCGGCTCCAGCAGGTCGCCCGCGTCGCGAATCAGCCGTCGCACCGCCGCGTCGCGCCACTGGGGCGTGTAAAAGCCTGGACGCATGTGCAAGCGTACCAGCGTCGTGATTCGCTTATTGGTCTCGTTCGAGTAGCGGAGCGTGCGCAGCCACGCGCGGGCTATCTCCGCGCCCACGCGGTCGTGTTCGTAGAAGTGGATGGTGCCATCTTCGCCAACAGTTCTGGTCGTAGGCTTCCCGACATCGTGTAGCAGGGCAGCAAGGCGCAACTCCCACGCAGGAATGGTCAGCCCGATGGGGTCTATATGCTGCACGGTCTGCAGGCTGTGTTCCCACACATCGTAGAGGTGGTAGTCGTTCTGCGTGCAGCCGACCATCGGCAAGAGCGGCTCGGCGAACTGCGCGAGCAGCCCTACCTCTAACAGCATCTGCAGTCCCGCAGCGGCTGGGGGCGAGTCCATTAGGCGCGTGAACTCCGCTTGAATGCGCTCGATACTCACGATTTTCAAGCGTTCGGCTTGCTCGCGAATGGCTTGCACGGCGACGGGGTCTAAGGTGAAGTCGAGTTGCACAGCGAATCGCACGGCGCGCAGCATGCGCAGCGGGTCTTCGTAGAAGGTTTCGTGCGGGTCGCGCGGTGTGCGCAACCGTCTCGCCTGCAGGTCGCTTAGCCCAACGCCCAACGGGTCGACAATCGCACCCGTGTGCAGATTCTCCAGTAGGGTGTTGACTGTGAAGTCGCGTCGTAGGGCATCTTCATAGAGAGTGGCAGGCTTCACTGTCGCGGGCTTGCGACTCGCATCGTGGTACGACTCGGCACGAGCAGTCACCAACTCCACAGCAATCTCTCCCAGATGCACCATTGCTGTGCCGAAGCGGGGATAGGTCACTGGTGGGTGGTCTGCGAGACCTCTCTCGTACAGGAATTGCGCCAGTTGCAGGGCGTCGCCTTCCAGCACAAGGTCGACATCGCTGGGCAGGCGGCGCTTGAGCAGCTTGTCGCGCACATAGCCCCCCACGAGGTAGACTTTGCCTTCGTAGGGCGTACCTGCTAACCCTACGCGCAGTCGCTGAAGGACATCCTCGAGCATGTCATCGTTGCGAATGCACCGATTTTACCATAAAAAACGATTCGGGGCATCTCGAAGCGGCGACGGGAAATGCTTAGCGTGTTTGCGGCGATCTCACAGCAGGAATTGCGGGCGGGGTGTGGAACAACGGAATCGGTATGGACTGGGTCGCCTCGGTGTTGGAGGGCGCCACAACGGGAGTGGGCACGGAAGCCCTCACAAACCTAATACGCAAGGTGGCGGCGTTAGGCAGCGTCTGGAATGGACTGGTTTTGAAGACAGAGCGCGGCGCGCCGTATGTGATAGCGCATGCACCGCACGAATCCCGCGTGCGCCTGCCTGAAGGCGTGCTACGGGCAGATGCGCCTGTTGGCTGGAGGCACACAGACGGTTACGCTTGGCTGGTCGCGCCGTTGGCTGTGCCCGAACTGTTCTATGTGCTGCGCACGGCACCCAATCAGCAGTCCCGCGCGGAGTGGCGCATCGCCGCACAGTTGGCGATTCTGTTGGGACAGCACGAGCGGTTCCACCGAGAGGTGAGCGCGCTTCGGCGGCTTTCGGAGCAGCGGCTGGCAGCGCTGGGCACACTGTACGAGACCGCTATCGCCAGCGAGCAGGGCGGGCTGGAGTGTTTCTTGCGCCTGGCGACGCGCCGCGCAGCGCAGGCGATGGAGGCGCAGGCGTGCACGCTAATGCTACTGGATGAGTCGAGGCAGATCCTCTCCATCGCCGCCAGCTATGGACTGCCCGAAAAACTGGTTGCGGAGACCCGCGTGCCGCTGGGCGAAGGAGTTTCTGGAAAGGTGGCGCTCACCGGCGAGCCGATGCTCCTTAACGATTTGGGGGATGAGCCGAGCTTGCGCCACTTGCCCCGCCGCGTCGAAATCAGCAGCTCCATCTGCGTGCCCCTACGCAACCAGGAGAACGCCGTGATTGGCGTGCTTGCCGTCCGACGCCTCAAACCCGCACCTCCGTTCACTCAAGAAGACCTGCGCCTGTTTGTGATCTTCGCCAACCAAATCGCCAATGCGCTGGAGAACGCGCGCCTCTATCAGCAACTCAAGCAGAATGTGGGACAGCTCACTACACTGGTGGAGCTCGCGCAGCTGGTAACGGCGATGCTGGATGTAGACGCCCTGCTCCAGACCGTCGCACGCCAAATACGCGAGAAGGTCGGCTTTGCACGCTGTGCCGTGTTCCTCTCAGGTGAGTCGGCGCGAATTTATCAGCCCCGCCTGATTGAGGGCTATCGCGCCGAAATGTTCCCCGCGCGCGGCTTCCGCAGGGGACAAGGCGTCATCGGCATGGTCGCCAAAATGCGCTTGCCGCTGGTGGTCACCAACGCGCAGCAGGAGATGCAGCCGATGCGTGGCTTCGGACGCGCTCTGGGCACAAACCGGTATTGTGCGCTGCCCATCGTTATTCACGGCAGCTGCATCGGTGTCGTGCTGGCAGACAACCACAACGACACTTTCAGCCAAGAGCAAGTCGAGCTGCTTAGCGCATTCGTGAACCAAGCGGGCATCGCGCTGGAAAACGCCCGCCTCTACCGTGAGATGGAGCGGCGCTATCAGGAGATTCAGGGGCTGGCAGCGTTCCGCGACAACATCCTGCGCAGCCTCAGTTCGGGCATGTTCACGGTCGACGAGCGAGGCTACATCACGACTTGGAACCGCGCAGCACAGCATAATCTGGGCTTCTGCGCACGCGAGAGCGTCGGACGCCACTATACGGCGATGTTGGATACTCCCCAATGCCCGATTGCCCCTGCCCATCGCCTGCAACTACGCCAAGCAATCGAGGAGGCGTTGCACGGCGCGGGCAACCGCGTCGTATACAAGGTGCCCGTACAAGCGCACGGTGAAACGCGCGTGTTGAACTTCTCGATTTCGCCCCTCGTCACACGCGGGCGACAGACGCAGGGGGCAGTGGTGCTGTTCGAGGACATCACGGAGTATCTGCGCCTAGAAGCGCGCCTGAACGAGGTGGAGCGCCTCGCAACACTCGGACAGATGACCGCCACCATCGCGCACGAAATGCGCAACCCACTAACCGCCCTACGCGCCGCCGCCGACATGTTAGTCCACGAAGACACACTCTCCGACTCGCAACGACTCTACATAGAGGTTATTTGCGATGAGGCGAAACGGCTTACAGAGCTCGCCGACGAGTTCTTAGAGTTCGCCAAACCGTTCCAGCTAGCCATTCACCCGACTGCGCTCAAGCCGATACTGCTGCGCGTGCTGGCAGTGCAGGAACCGTACCTGAAATCTGCGGGGGTGCATGCCTGCTTAGAGTGTCCCGACGACCTCGTTGCGCCTGTAGACGCCACACGCTTGGAACAAGCGCTGCGCAACCTGATTCAGAACGCCGTGCAAGTGATGCCAGGGGGTGGCACGCTAACCATTCGCGCCCAGTACGCAGGCGAATGGATTACCCTCGCGGTGCAAGACACAGGCGCAGGCGTGCCCGAACCGATGCGCGAGCGCATCTTCATGCCCTTCTACACCACCCGCACGCGGGGAACAGGATTGGGGCTAAGTATTGTCAAAAAGATTGCAGAGGGACACAACGGAAAGGTAACCCTTGAGTGTCCCCCTGAAGGAGGCTCTATCTTCACGCTGTGGCTTCCGAAAATCGATGCCCACGGCTCAAAGGGGCTCCAAAGTTCGCGCGATCAGGCGCACGGCGCGTTTGACGGAGGAAATCAGTTATGGCAGCGACGATATTAATCGTGGACGATGAGTTGAACATTCGCCGCGTGCTGGAGCGTGCCTTCGCCAAGGAGGGTTATCAGGTGCTCACGGCAGAAGGCGGACATCACGCGCTGCGACTGCTTGCCGAAACGCCCTGCGACTTGATGCTCACCGATGTGGTTATGCCCGATATGACAGGGTTAGAGCTGCTCAAACGCGCCCGCAAGCAGTACCCCCATCTGCAGGTGGTGCTCATGACCGCTTACGGTACGATCCCGACTGCAGTAGAGGCAATGCGCGCAGGCGCGTATGACTTTCTGACCAAGCCGTTGGACATGGAGATTCTGCGCAAGGTTGTGCGCAACGCGCTGCGCGAGGCTTCAGGTGGCTCTAAACCTGCAGCCCGTCGAGCCCCCAAGCGTAAACAAACCGTTTTCATCGGCGAAAGCCCTGCTATTCGCAAGGTGCTGGAAACTGTCGAGCGGGTCGCCGACACGCGCACGACCGTACTTATCACGGGTGAGAGCGGTACAGGCAAGGAGCTGATTGCCCGCATGCTGCACGAGCGCAGCAGCCGCGCCGACAAGCCGTTTGTTGCCCTCTCCTGCGCAGCGATTCCAGAGACACTGCTGGAGGTAGAGCTATTCGGCGCAGTCAAGGGAGCCTACACGGGCGCGGACACTGACCGTGTTGGTAAGTTTGAGGCGGCTAACGGCGGCGTGCTCTTCTTGGACGAAATCGGCGACATCCCGCCCCTGATTCAAGTGAAGCTCCTGCGCGTGCTGCAGGAGCGCGAGATCGAGCGGCTTGGTAGCAACACGCCCATCCCAATTGATGTGCGCTTGATTACGGCGACCAATCGCGACTTGGAAGCAGCGGTCGAAGCAGGCGCGTTCCGTAGCGACCTATATTACCGACTGCAAGTGGTGCATATCCATCTGCCCCCACTCCGCGAGCGACGCGAAGACATCCCACTACTGGCAAACCACTTCCTCAAAAGGTTTGCTGCCGAAAATGGGCGCGCCCTGCGCGAGATTAGCCTCGAGGCGATGCGTCTGCTGCAAAACGCTTGCTGGAAGGGTAATGTGCGTGAATTGGAAAATGTTATCGAATCGGCGGTGGTGTTAGCCCCACCCAATGCCGAAACCCTCTTGCCAGAGCATCTCCCCCCCAGCCTCCATCGCTCATAAGCGCGTAACGAAAGCCATCTCGTCCTGCCGGTTAGCAGTCTCGACGCGCGGGCGATTTTCTATACCCGCTGGGAGATTCAACCGCGAGCAGGAACAATTTGCAGGGAAGCGAACAGAGACTCTGGTGTGCCAATCGTCACTAAAGCTTGCACCTCTGTACGGAGGCAGCAGATGGCAACAACTTTGCTGCGCGCGGCGCTTGTGGCTGCAGTGTACGCTCTATCTGTACAACTCAGCCTACGGCTGGCTGTACTGCCTGACGGGAGTAGCCTACTCTGGCTGCCAGCTGGCGTCGCTGTGGGGCTGACCTACTGGTGGGACTATCGTGTGGGGCACCCTGAGCGCAGCGGCAGGAGTCGCGCTTACGGTGTAGCTCCACTGGGAACGGTGGGAACTTGCGCTACTTACTGCCTGCATAATCGGCGCACACGTGAATACGCACAGCAACTGGAGCAGTCGCACCGCGAACTCGAACGGGCGTACCAACAGGTGCGCAACATTCTCGAAAATGCGCCCTCCGTCGCGATGCAAATGCACGACGATGAAGGGCGCGTCCTGTTTTGGAACCGCGCTTCCGAAAAGTTTTACGGCTACACGGAGGAAGAAGCTCTTGGCAAGACGCTGGATGCGCTGATTTTCACTCCAGAAGCACAAGCGCGATATGTGGAACTGTTGCAGCAAGTGCGTGAGACCAAGCAACCTGTGCCACTCTACGAGTGGGAGATTCGAACCGCAACAGGTGAACACCGTATCGTTCTCTCCTCGCTGTTTCCAGTTGAATACGAGGGGCAGACGCGCTACATTCGTGCTGACATCGACATCGCGGAGCGTAAAGCGTTAGAGCGGCGACTGTTCCAAGCTGAGAAGCTGGAGAGTATCGGGCAGTTGGCAGGGGGCATCGCACACGACTTTAACAACCTGTCAGGTACAATCGAGTGTCGATGACGCAACCCGAACGCCGCCCGACGCTGGTCATTATTGACGGGCACAGTCTACTTTATCGGGGCTTCTACGCCACGCGCCCGCTGACCACCTCCGACGGCAGACCCACGAATGCCGTCTACGCCTTCACGAATATGCTGCTGTCGCTGCTGGAGCAGGTGCAGCCCGACGCGATTGTGGTCGCGTTCGACGCGCCTGCGCCCACTTTCCGCCACGAGGCGTTCGCGGGCTACAAGGCGCACCGCCGCGAGACACCCGAAACCTTCCGCCCGCAGGTGGAAATGACGCGCCGCCTGTTGGAGGCGATGGGCGTCTCAACGCTCAGCGAGGAAGGCTTCGAGGCAGACGACCTGGTCGGCGCGCTTGCCCGCTACGCCGTCGAACGCGGCTATGACGCGCTAATCTTCACAGGCGACCGCGACCAGCTGCAACTTATCAACGCCCATGTGCGCGTGTGCGCCCCCCAACGCGGCGTCTCGGAACTGCAAATCTTCGACGCCGACGCCGTGCGGCAAAAGTATGGGCTGACCCCTGTGCAAATTGTGGACTACAAAGCGCTCGCGGGCGACCCTTCGGACAACATCCCTGGCGTGCCAGGCGTCGGCGAAAAGACCGCTGTCAGGTTGCTCCAGCAGTTCGGCAGCGTGGAGACCCTACTGACAAACTTGGATCAGGTCGACAACGAGAAGCTGCGTGAGGCGTTGCGCCAACACGCCGACCAGATCCGCCAAAGCCGCATGCTGGCGACCATTCTCGATAACGCGCCCCTGCCGATAGACGAGATTCCGCGCTTTGCGTTGACCCCAGAGCGCGTGCAGGCGTTGTACCGTTTGCTGGAAGAGTACGAGTTCCGCTCTATCCTCAAACGGTTGCCCGCACTGGTCGGAAAGTTGGGCAGCGCACCTGCATCGGTGGAGTCGGTCTACGAGACGCTGCAGCTCCACATCGCGCGCACCCCCGACGATACGACGCTCACACGCCTGTTGGAGGGCGACGCGCCTGTGGGCGTGCGGTTCGTGGGCAGCCTCAATCGCCTGCGTGACGCGACGCTGCACGGGGTCGCGCTCGCGATGGCGCCCAACCGCGCCGTATGGCTGGAACTGGGCAGCAGTCTGTTCCTGCCCGAACCGCTGACGCGCCTGCTGAACGACCCGCAGCGGATGCGCATCGTGTGGGATCTCAAGACCGAGTGCCTGCTGCTGCGCGGGGCAGGTGTCGAGGCGCGCCCTGCCGACTTCGACGCGCTGCTGGCAGCCTACCTGTGGCAGCCAAGCCGTGCCACCTACACGCTGGACTGGCTCTGCGAGGATGTGCTGCGCCTGCGCCTGCCCGACGACGCCGACGCGCGACCCGCCGCCGAAGCGTGCGCCTTGCTGATGCTTCAGCCCCGCTTGCGCGACATTCTGCAACGCGATAAGACGCTGCAGGTGCTGAACGACATCGAACTGCCCGTTGCGCCTATCCTCGCCGAAATGGAGTGGCACGGCATCCGCGTCGATGCGCCCTACCTGCAGGAACTCTCCGTCCGACTGGAAGCCGAAATAAACGCCGTTGCGCAAGACATCTACGCGCTTGCAGGCGAGGAGTTCAACATCAGCTCCCCCAAGCAACTCGGCGTGATCCTGTTCGAAAAACTGGAGCTGCCCGTCGTCAAAAAGACCAAGACAGGATACTCGACAGACGCGGAGGTGCTGCAGACGCTTGCAGGGGAGCATCCGATTGCCGCACGCATCGTCAAGTACCGCGAGCTGAGCAAACTCCGCTCCACTTATGCGGAGGCGCTGCCGAGGCTCATCAACCCGCTCACGGGGCGCATCCACACGAAGCTGAACCAGACCGTGACCGCTACGGGACGCCTCTCCAGCAGCGAGCCGAACCTGCAGAACATTCCCATCCGCACGGAGGTTGGGCGCGAAATCCGACGCGCGTTTGTCGCCGACGCAAGCTACCTGCTGCTGTCGTTGGACTACTCGCAGATCGAACTGCGCATCTTGGCACATATGTCGGGCGACCCTGTGCTGGTGGAGGCATTCGAGCGCGGCGAGGACATCCACACCGCAACCGCGTCGATTCTTTTTGGCGTGCCCCCAGAGCAGGTGGACAAGGAGCTGCGCCGCCGTGCGAAAACGGTCAACTACGCCGTGCTGTACGGTATGAGCGACTACGGGCTGTCGCAAGAGCTGGGGATTAGCGTCGGTGAGGCGAAGCAGATTATTGAGCGATACTTCCAGCGCTTCCCGCAGATAAAGGCGTTCACGCAGGCGATTCTGGAGGAGGCGCGCGCCAAAGGCTATGTACGCACGCTGCTGGGACGCAAGCGCGACATCCCTGAACTGCACAGTGCGAACCGCAACGAGCGGCTGGCTGCGGAGCGCGCCGCGATTAACATGCCATTTCAAGGCACAGCTGCCGACCTCATGAAGCTGGCGATGATCCGGGTGCATCGGCAGTTGCCAACACTGGAGCCTATGGCACGGATGCTATTGCAGGTGCATGACGAGCTGCTGCTGGAGATGCCCGATTCGCGCGATCGCGTGGCGGCGGTCGCGGCGGCAGTGCGTACAGAGATGGAATCGGCGTACCCCTTGCGCGTGCCGCTTACGGTAGACGCTAAAGTCGGCACGAACTGGCGCGATATGGATGCTATATCCTGTTGAAGGATTTGCATGCGCACGCGCTGGTTGCCCGTACGCTCCACGACAACATCTGCGGTGACGCGCAGTTGGTATCACTCTCCACGATGCACCAACGCGCCCCCGACAAAGGTGTAGCGCGCCTTGCCCACCAGTTCCCAGCCGTTGAACGGCGTGTTGCGACTGCGCGAGCGGAACTGCGCCGCGTCCACCCGCCAGCGCAGGTCAGGGTCAATCACCACCACATCGGCGGGCGCACCCCGTTGCAGCGTGCCCGCAGGCAACCCCATCAGTCGCGCGGGCGCGGTACTCATCAGGTTCACCAGTTGCAGCGGCTCCAGCGGCTGGGGCAGCTGGCGATTCCAGTGCAGGATGCATCCCAGCGCGGTCTCCAGCCCCAGGATGCCAAACGGCGCACTGGGGAACGGCTGCGCTTTTTCAAACGGCGCGTGCGGCGCGTGGTCGGTCGCGATGCAGTCGATAACGCCCTCCAGCACGCCGTGCGTGAGCGCGTCGCGGTCGGCGTCCGTGCGCAACGGCGGGTTCATCTTGGCGTTTGTGTCAAAGCCCGCGCACGCCTCGTCGGTCAGCAGCAGGTGGTGCGGGGCGACTTCGGTTGTTAGGCGCACGCCCAGCCCCTTGAAAAACCGCACGAGCGCGACGCCCACCGCCGTCGAGAGGTGCTGCACATGCAGGTGGCAGCCCGTTTCGTGCGCCAGCAGCGCGTTGCGAGCAATCTGCACGGTCTCGGCGGAGGCGGGCGCGCCCTTCAGCCCCAACCGCGCGCTGACCGCCCCCGCGTGCATGCTCGCGCCGTCGCTGAGCGACTTGTCCTCGCAGTGCGTCACCACAGGCAGCCCGTAGGCGGCGCAGCCGAGCATCGCGCGGCGCATCACCTCCGCCGACTGCACGGGGAAGGCGTCGTCGGAGCAGGCGACCGCGCCCGCCTGCTTGAGCGCGTGATAGTCGCACGGAACCTCGCCCCGCATGCCCTGCGTGAGCGCAGCGACCACATAGACCCTGCAGGGCGATTCGCGCTGCGCGCGGGCGTAGATCTCGCGCACGAGCGTCGGGCTGTCCAACGACGGCTCGGTGTTGGGCATACAGCAGACGCTGGTGAACCCGCCTGCCACCGCCGCCGCGCCGCCCGTCTGCAGCGTCTCCTTGTAGCTTTGCCCCAAATCGCGCAGATGCACATGGATGTCCACCAAGCCTGGCGCGACCCAGCAGCCCGTGCAGTCAATCACCGTCTCGCCTGCGTCGGGTGGGAGCGCGTCGCCCCATTCGGCGATGCGCCCCTCGCGCAGCCGCAGGTCGCCCCGCACATCCAGCGACTGCGACGGGTCGAGCAGGCGTCCATTCCTCAGCAGGTAGCGACCCATCACGGTTGTTTCCTGTCAATCGTCGTTTGATTGCGATCCATCGAGAATGGATTGCAATCCGACGGCGTTGAATCGCGATTCAATCGGAATGAATCGCAATCCGACGGCGTTGAATCGCGATTCGAAGGGAATGAATCGCAATCCGAGGGCGTTGAATCGCGATCCAACGAGAGTGAATCGTTTGCATTCGGGCTGTGTCGCACGAGCGCGTCGGCAATCCGCACGGCGCGCACGGCAGCCTGCACATCATGCACGCGCACGATGTCCGCGCCCCACGCGACGGCGAGCGCGAGCGTCGCCAGTGTGCCCTCCAGCCGCTCTTCAGGGGGCAGCCCGCCCAGCAGATGCCCGATAAACGACTTGCGCGAAGTGCCGATCAAAATGGGGTAGCCCAGCGACTTGAGCGTCGGCAGATGGCGCAGCAGTTGCAGGTTGTGCTGCACGGTCTTGCCGAAGCCGATGCCAGGGTCCAGCCAGATGTTCTCGCGTGGGATGCCTGCTTGCTCGGCGCGTTGGGCATGAGCGCGGAGCGTGTCGCGCACTTCGGCAACCACATCGGTGTAGTGGGGGTTCTGTTGCATCGTGCGGGGCGTGCCTTGAATGTGCATCAGCACGACCAGCGCGCCTGCCTGCGCTGCCACTTCCGCCATGCGCGGGTCGAAGGTCATGCCGCTGATGTCGTTGATGATGCACGCGCCTGCCTGCAGGGCAAGTTCGGCGACGCGGCTTTTGGTCGTGTCGATGGAGATTGTCGCCTGGGGATAGCGCGTGGCGATGGCTTCGATCACGGGTACAGTGCGGCGCAGCTCCTCGTCTTCGGGCACGGGTTCCGCGCCGGGGCGCGTCGATTCGCCGCCGATGTCGAGGATGTCCGCGCCTTCGGCGAGCATCTGTTCGGCGCGTGCGAGGGCGCGCTCGAACGCCGCGTACCTGCCGCCATCGTAGAAGCTATCGGGCGTGGTGTTCAGCACGCCCATCACCAGCGTGCGCGCGCCGAGCGCGTGGCGTATCGGCTGCAGTCGCTCAGCTATAGCCTGCATTGCGTCGCGGGGGGCGCGGCATCTCGCGCAGGAGCGTGTCGGGCAGCGTCTCCAGCACCTCTTCGCCGACGCGACTGAAGGTGAAGCCGCGCTCGCGCGCCGCGCCTTTCGGGTCGCGGATGAACTTCACCCAAAACAGCGCGTCCTCCATCAGGAGGCGCATGAGCTGGCGCATTTGAATGCGGTCGAGCCGCTGCAGTTCGAGGGTCGCCCAGACCGTGATCTCCAGCGGCGCGCTGGCTTCGAAGGCAAGCCATTCGTAGTCGCTGACAGCTTCCGCACGCCGTCCGAGGTTGTCCAGCAGGCGGGCGCGTCGTAAGCGGTAATGTGCCGCGTGCGGTTGCAGTTGCACCAGCTGGTTCGCGGCGTCTAATGCGCGCCCGAAGTTCATCGCTTGCCAGTGGGCATCCAGCAGGTGCTCCAGTGGAGTCGGATGGTCAGGCGCTTCCTGGAGCCAATATTTGCATTCGGCAATCGCCTCGGCAAGGCATCCGCTCTCGATGAGCAGTTCGATGAGTTGCTCGCGTACAGGTGCTGCGTCGGGCTGGCACTGCAGCGCAGCGCGAATGGCTTCGATAGCGCCGTGCCAGTTCTCTTGCAGGCGACACACCTCTGCAAGGCGCAGGTAGCACTCCAACGATGCTTCGCCTGACTGCAGCGCGCGTTTCAACACGCGCGCTGCCTGTTTCAGTCGTCCGCGTTGCAAATACTTCTCCGCTTGCTGTAGAGTCGTAGATTTCATCGTGCGCCCTCCACTTGCGCCCATTCGAGCCGTGCATATTATAACTCAGCAGCGGTTCGGGCAGCCTCAGTATTTGTGCGATATTTTCGTCGGCGACTACCCGATTCCTGCTGTTTTGCGTAGCGATTTTGGGCGTTGTGTCTGCTGCTTGTGGTTGCGCACGCCTGTTAGCGGTCGGTTCCCACGCCCAGTTGGCTCTCGTAGGGGCGTTCGTTCTGGATACTCCAGATAATCCAGTTGCGCCCGTTGCCTGCGAACTCGATGGCTGGGGGATACGAGTCGGTGCCGCTGGCGTCCAGAAACAGTCCCAGCGCTAAGCCGCGTTCACGCAGGGTGGCTTTGCCGAAGGGGTTCGCCCTTCCGAAGTTCGCCTCCTTGCTGTATGCTTGGTAGAGATCGTCGCCTGCAAGGTCGACGAAGATGCCGATTCCGTTCGCGTTTGCTCCGCCGAGCGCGAGGCTGGGTGCGCTATACTCGTCGTTGCCCTCAAAGTCGATAAAGTAGCCGATGGAGAAGTCGTGTCCTGCACCGAGAGCCATGTTCATGGTGGCGCGCGTGCGGTCGTTGCCCAACCGATCTTCGAGGTAGCCGATGGCGAAGTGGGCGGCAGCCCCTTGCACATACCATGTGCCTTCACGCACATCGTTGCCTTGCAGGTCGACGAGTATGCCGACGCCTCCCCAGTAGCCGACGCCTTGCCCGAATACCCCGCACAGGTAGCGGTCGTTGCCTTGCACATCGATTAGGACGCCGACACCGCCCGCCCACGAGTGCCCATCGCTGTAGTCGGCGCGTCTACCGCAGCCCGCACCCTGCGCCATGCTCACATTCTGCTCAGCGGTCTGCGGAGAGGGGAACTCCACGGGTGTGGGGTGTGCCGTGTAGGTGTCGTCGCCAAGCGCGTCCAGAAGTCCTCCAAACCCCCTAACCGCGCCGAATCCCTGCCCTTCGTAGAAGCAGGCGTACTGGTCACGCCCCTCACGGTCGATGAGGACGCCTATTCCCGCCAGCCCTGCGCCCTGCACGAAGGCATAGCCATCATAGACATCGTTGCCTTGGAGGTCGATCAGCATCCCGACCCCGAAGCGTGCTGCGCCCAGCCCTGCCGCTTGCGTGCGGTAGAGATCATCACCTGCAAGGTCGGCAAGCACGGCATAGCCCAGTGCTGCCCCCCCGAACGCCAGCCCTGCCTTGCCGCCGCGTCCCGCACGCTCCACCAGCGGCTTGGCAAGGGCATCGGCGTCGTCGATGTAGCGGTCGTTGCCCGAAAGGTCTATCAGAAACGAAACCGCCTGCTCCAGCGAGTAGGTAGCAGCGCCTCCGTAGTAGGTATCCGCTCCACCCGTGTCGATAAGCAGCAGATACTGTTGGCGTGTGTGGGTATTGTCTCCGCCGCCACAGATTCGGATGTGTCCCCACGGCGTCTCAAAGGTAATCTCGAACGGCTGGCTCAACGCCTCCTTCGCAGCGGCGTCCAACTTTTGGAGCGCTTCCAAGGTTTGCTGCACGGCGAGGGCGCAGTCGTATCCTCCGACCAGCAGGCGTGGAAGGTTTATCTTTTCTATGGCGCGTTCCAGCAGCAGCAGTTCCGCGCGTGGCTCCGAGCCATCCAGAGCGCCCTCGAACGCCTTAGTGGGCAGCGTCAGCAGTTGAAATAAGGTGTTGCGCTCGTCGGGGGTGAGATCGGTTAGGGCAGCGTTGCGCCAGCGCCTTGCCTCGATGGCGATGTAGAGGAGGAACGCAGCCTCGCGTTGCACGGGTTCAGGCACTTCGCGTTGCGCGCGCTGTAGTTGCTGCCGTACAGGGGGAGGAATCGGTGCTTGGGCAGCTTCGTAGAGTGCGCTGACTGCCTTCTCTAATGCGTTGGGCGCGCTTGCTTGCTCGCGTATCGATTGCAGCGGGTCGCCCACCAGCGTGCGCCGCAGTGAGACACCAATCGCGTTCGCACCCGATTCCACAGCCGCCACTGGACGCCCCACTGCGCTCATCAGACCACTGCGGAGCCGTTCCGCGTAGTACGGCAAGCGCAACGGGTCGCGCAGCAGCATCTCGAACTGTGGCGTCGCATAGCGCGAACGGAAAAAGTAATCGAATAGCTGCGCGTCGAAACGCACCTCCTGCACGCCAAGATTCGCCTGTGCCAGTGTTTCCCGAAACAGTGCATCCGTGTTGAGTTGACCAAACGCGATTGTCGCGAGCGACAAGCCACACAATGCAGGGCGTAAACGCATGTCTGCGCTATTCGCTCTGAGCAAGTAGACTCCTACTCCGCTCATGCTATGGAAGCACGGGGCGTGGGCAGCCTATCTATGCGACGGGCGCGTGTTGGGAACCGCGCAGTTCCCAACGCGCCTTCAAGGGCTGTAGCACTTCAAAGCGCTATCGACTCCCCATTTGGCGTCTCGATGCCCCACAATGTGCCGATGGTCGCGCCGACATCTGCCAAGGTGCGCCGCACGCTCACATTGCGCCCCCGCTCAATACTCGGCGAGTAGAGCAACAGCGGCAGATACTCACGCGAGTGGTCAGTGCTGGGCGTGGTCGGGTCGTTGCCGTGATCGGCAGTGAGTATCAGCAGGTCGGTCGGGCGCAGACGACCCAGCAGGTCGTACAGCATTTTGTCAAACTCGGTCAGGGCGCGCGCGAAGCCTGCAGGGTCGTTTCGATGCCCGTACAGCATGTCGAAGTCTTCGAAGTTGGCGAAGATGAACGCGCAGTCGCTTTGAAGGGCGCGCAGTAGTGCATTGTAATGCTCAGCGTTGCTTTGGGTGCGCTCGGCGTAGCGGAACCCGCGATACACAAACAGTTCGGGCACGACGCCAATCCCGTAGACGCCGACACCGCGCGCGTGCAGGGCGTCGATGAGGTTCTCTGGCGGGGGCAGCGGGAAGTCGCGGCGGTTCTCCGTGCGCCGAAAGGTTTCAGGGCTCTCCCCCACGAACGGGCGGGCAATCACGCGCTGCACATGGTGGGGCGGTTGCAACAGCGCGCGGGCGACTGCGCACATCCGATAGAGTTTCTCCAGCGGGATAACCGCCTCGTGCGCGGCGATTTGGAACACGCTGTCCGCGCTGGTGTACACAATCGGCTTGCCCGTGCGCAGGTGTTCCGTGCCCAGTTGTTTGATAATTTCCGTGCCCGAAGCAGGGTAGTTGCCCAGCGTTTCGCGTCCGATTTGCGCTTCGAAGGCGCGAATGACTTCGGGCGGGAAGCCGTTGGGGTAGGTCGGGAACGGCGTCTCGGTGTGGATGCCCATCATTTCCCAGTGTCCCGTGACGGAGTCTTTGCCTTTGGAGCGGGGCTGCACGATGCCGAAGTAGGCGCGGGGGGCGTCGGCGGGGGGCACGCCCTGCAGCGGCAGGATGTTGCCAAGCCCCAGCGCCTGCAGGCACGGCAGGTTCAGCCCGCCGACCGCTGCTGCCAGGTGCCCCAGCGTGTTGGGCGTGTTTTCGCCCGTGTCGCTGTAGTCTGCCGCGTCGGGTGCTGCGCCTGCACCGCAGCCATCTAGCACAATCAGAATCGCCCGCTCCAGCTTCATCCCGCGCTCCCGTGTACCACCGCCTGTTCGGGCAGGCTCACGATGTGGATGGTTACCAGCCCTTTCGCTAAGCGCAGGCTGGTCTCCACTGCCTCCGCCAAGCGCGATTGCATCCCCTCGCGCACCACCAAGCGGTCGACAACAATCTCAATCGTGTGCTGCTTGTAGCGGTCGAGGGCAGGCACTTCGGTAACCTCGTAGGTCTCTCCGTCGACACGCACGCGCACGAAGCCGAGTTTCTGCACCTCGCTGAACACATGGCGGTACTCGCCCTTGCGTCCGCGCACGATGGGTGCAAGCACCTGCAGGCGCGTGCCCTCAGGCAGGCGCATCACGGTGTCCACAATGCCGTCTACGGTTTGACGCGTGATGGGCTTGCCGCACTGGGGGCAGTGGGGGCGTCCCGCGCGGGCAAACAGCAATCGCAGATAGTCGTAAATCTCCGTCACGGTGCCAACCGTGCTGCGCGGGTTGTGGCTGGTGGACTTCTGGTCAATGGAGATGGCGGGCGAGAGACCCTCGATGGAGTCCACATCGGGTTTGTCCATTACGCCCAGAAACTGGCGGGCGTAGGACGAGAGGCTCTCCACATAGCGACGCTGCCCCTCAGCATAGATGGTGTCGAACGCCAGGGTCGACTTGCCCGACCCCGACACGCCCGTGATGACGACCAACTTGTCGCGAGGGATGGTCAAGTGCAAATTCTTCAGGTTATGCTCGCGTGCGCCCGTGATGACAATCTTATCCTGCGCCATAGGCAAGGCGAATTGTACCTCGTGCACCGAAAGTTCTTTGACAGTGGCTCCCTTCAGGTACAATTGCTCGCGATGCAACCCCTTGTGGGCGTGATTATGGGCTCCAAATCGGATTGGGAGACGATGCGCCACGCAGTGGAGACGCTCGAAGCACTGGGCGTGCCGTGTGAGGTGCGGATTGTGTCGGCGCATCGCACGCCCGACCTGATGTTCGAGTATGCCCGCACGGCCGAGTCGCGCGGGCTGGAGGTGATTATCGCGGGCGCAGGTGGCGCAGCGCACCTGCCAGGTATGACCGCCGCGAAGACCACGCTGCCAGTGCTGGGCGTGCCTATCGAATCGCACGCGCTCAAGGGGTTCGACTCGTTGCTATCGATTGTGCAGATGCCTGCGGGCGTGCCTGTGGGGACGCTGGCGATTGGTAAGGCGGGCGCGGTTAATGCCGCGCTGTTAGCGACCGCGATTCTTGCGAACAAGTATCCGCAGTACCGCGCCGCGCTTGGTGCCTATCGCCAGCGCCAGACGCAGGCGGTGTTGGAGAGTCCTGATCCGCGCGCGGAGTGAGCGATGGAAGTCGGCGTGCTGGGAGGCGGGCAACTGGGCAGGATGCTCGCGCTGGCGGGCTATCCACTGGGCGTGCGTTGTGCAGTGTACGACCCCGCGCCCGACGCCTGCGCGGGGCAAGTTGCACCCCACCTGTGTGCGCCTTACGACGACGCCGATGCGCTTGCTCGCTTCGCGCACGGCAAGCGGGTCATCACCTACGAGTTTGAGAATGTGCCCCTCGAGACAGCGCGGCAGCTGGAAGCCTCCACGCCCGTGCGCCCGACGCCCCGCGCGCTGGAGCTGTTCCAAGACCGCTTGCAGGAGAAGCAGTTCCTGCGAACGGTCGGCATCCCGACACCCGAATTCGCGCCTGTGGACTGGAATGACCCCACGCGTGCGCTGGCGCAAGTCGGTTGCCCGTGCGTAGTCAAAACGCGCCGCGGGGGCTACGACGGCAAGGGTCAAGCGATTGCGCACACGCCCGACGAGTACCTGCGTGCTGTGAATCGGCTTGGAAATCAGCCACTGATTGTGGAAGCGTTCGTGCCTTTCGAGCGCGAGCTGTCGGTCATCGGTGTGCGTGGGCTCGACGGCGAGATGCGTGCCTACCCGCTGGTGGAGAATCGCCACCATGAGGGGATTCTGCGTCTGTCGATTGCTCCTGCACCCGACTCGGACGCGCTGCTGCCCCTTGCACAAAGATACATCGAACAGCTCGCCGACGCGCTGGGCTATGTAGGCGTGTTGACGCTGGAGCTGTTTCAGGTTGGCGGGCAACTACTGGCGAACGAGGTCGCCCCGCGCGTGCACAACAGCGGGCACTGGACGATTGAAGGCGCATATACCAGCCAGTTCGAGAACCATCTGCGCGCGATTGTCGGCTTACCGTTAGGCAGCACAGTGGCGCGGGGCGTATGCGCGATGGTGAATCTAATTGGCAACCTCCCGCCGACGGAGTCGATCCTGCGCGTGGAGGGGGCTCGCCTGCACCTGTACGGCAAGCCGCCCCGCGCGGGGCGCAAGGTGGGGCACATCACGCTGTGCGCAGACGAGTATGCGACGCTCAGGCATCGATTGGAACAGATGGCGCCTGTCTGCAGCGACACCTCCTGGTGAATGCGCTGCCGAGTCGTCTTGGGAAAGCGTGTCGGCTTTCTCTGGCACAATCCACGCATCGCGCGTCCGACCCGCCGCCATCAGACGGCAGTTGGCAGCGCAGGGATGTCAGGGGGGTAGAATTGTACGCTATGAGCTTGTTGCTGAGCCGAGAGATGAGTTTCTACCTCAATCGCCTACGCCAGTTGCACCTTCGCTTACGCGACCATCTCTATCGCTACCTGCAGGCGCAGGATCCCGCTGTGCTGGCGCAGGTGAGCCACGATGCAGGAGGCGACACGCAGTATGCCATTGATGCGTATCTGGAGACGATGCTGATTGACCTCTGTCGCGAGTGGGCACAGCAGTCACCGTTTGTGCTAATTGCGGAGGGGATCAGCGATGATGGCTGGTATCCGCTGCCTGAAGGGACATCCGTGCGCGAGGCGGAGTTTCTGCTTATTGTTGATCCCATCGACGGCACGCGCCCGATAATGTACGACAAGCGCAGCGCGTGGCTGTTGAGCGCAATCGCGCCTAACTTCGGATGCGAGACCACGCTGGAACATGTGTTGCTGGCGATGCAGACCGAGCTGCCCACCACACGGTGCTATCAGGCATATCACCTGTGGGCAGTGCGCGGACAGGGGGCATACATCGAACGACATAATATGCTCACAGGTCAAATTCAACCTGCGCGGCTTGCTCCCAGCCGTGCCGAGAGCCTCGAACACGGCTTCGCTTCCTTCGTCAAGCCGTTCCCCGAAGGCAAACGCGCGATTGTGGAACTGGAATCGGAATTCTGGGCGCGCACGCTGGGTGAAAGTATCAACCCGTTGGTGTTCGAAGACCAGTATGCTTCCACAGGGGGGCAACTCTTCGAACTCATGAGTGGGCACGATCGGTTGGTCGCCGACATTCGCCCGTGGGCGTTCGCACGCATGGGGCTTGCAGTCGCGCCTCTGACCTGCCACCCGTATGATATCTGCACTGCGCTGATTGCGCAGGAGCTGGGCGTACCGATTACCGACCTGCACGGCGAACCGTTGCGGGTGCCGTTGGACACCCGAACGCCCGTCGGCTGGATTGGGTATGCAAACGCGATTCTCCGCCGCAAGTACGAACCAATACTGATGCAACTCCTTTGGGGCTAACCCAAGCGCCAGAAGTAGGTTATGCAGAGGCGAGCCAAACGAACCCGTTTGGCTCGCCGAGCTTGCCTTACGGACAGGGAGTCGTCAGGTCTTCGGAGTCTGTGATGCCTGTGCCCGGAATACCATGCAGGTCGTTGTAGGGACCTTCGGCGCCAGTGGGCTCACTGCGTACATTTTGCAGTCCTGCCTCGTTATTGATGAGCCCCTCAGGCCGCTCGCGCCAGTTGTAGTAGTTCCCGCCTTCGCCCACGCGAGTCGGCTGTCCGTTGTAGGCAGTGCGTGGGGTAGGGAATTGGCTCACAGGCGCGATATTCTTAATGCCGTTCCAGCGATACCACCGTGCGTGCCCGTCGGTAAAGTTAATCACCACGCCCTCTTTGTGGCGAGCGAAAGCAAGGAAATTGTGAAACTCCAGTGGCAATCTGTTTTTGAGGAAGCCGTCAAAAAGCATGATGGTGTTCACAGGCGCTTCGACCAGAGCCATCTTGGTGACGGGCGTGCGCTTGGTATTGACAGGGCAGAAGTTCTCGCCGAACAGACCCAGATTGGGAATGTAGCCGATGTACCTAAAGGTTCCTAATGCAGGCACGCCAATCGAGTCGCGCACGCGCTGCGGCCAGTCGATACCAGGGCGGTAGCTGGGGCACACGAAGATGTCCACATTCTTGATGTAGGGCGCCAACACATCGTAGACCGCTACGAGCACACGCTGATTTTGATTGTTCGTTCCGAAGTAGGCGCTCATGGGGAAGGTCTCTTCGTGGTCGTTTACATACATCAGCACGCTTGTGGCGATTTGCTTCTGGTTGTTGGTGCACTGGGTTTGGCGTGCGCTTTCGCGTGCCTGTGCAAACACCGGAAACAGAATCGCCGCTAAGATCGCGATAATAGCGATCACCACCAGCAGCTCAATTAGTGTAAAGCCCTTGCGATTCATGGTCTGCATATACCTCCTATGCGTGATAGCATCCCGATGGACTTGTCCAAAGGTACGGACGCACCTCCGATGCACCATTTCGGCGCTCGGAGCCGCCCTTTCGGGAATGTCTAATTATACCCCAACTACAGGGCTGTCAAGGTGCTCCGATGGAATCTGGTAGTTTTAGGGGCGTCAGAGAATTTCCGACGCCGTGATGATGCTTTGGGCAATTTCTTTCATCGTTTTGTTCTGGTTGCGTGCCATAAAGTGGATGCGTCGAAACGCCTCCGATTCGCTCAGTCCGAGACGATCCATCAAGATTCCTTTCGCGCGTTCGATAAGCTTGCGTGTTTCGAGCGCCTCTTGTAGTTCTCGAACTTCGTTATCTTTGGCTTGCATTTCGCGGAGTCGGGTGAGGGCGACGCTAATTGCAGGCGCAAGCTCTTGTTTACGGAACGGTTTGAGGAGGTAAGCATATGCGCCTGCGGCGGTCGCCTGCGAAACCAGCTCCTCTTCGGCATACGCTGTAAGGAAGACAATTGCACACGGGTGCTGCGTGACGATGTGCCGTGCTGCTTCGATGCCGTCCATCAGCGGCATGCGGATGTCCATCACGATCACATCGGGTTGTGTTTGGAGTGCGACGCGTACTGCGTCCTCTCCTGTCTCCACTTCGCCGACCACCTCGTAGCCCAGCTGTTCCAGCTGGGTACGCACCATCAGTCGGGTCAGTTCCTCGTCTTCTGCGACGATGACGCGAATAGGCGACTTGTGTGTTTCCATAGTTCCCTCCGTCTCTCGCTTAGCTTCGCTTCGCGCGGTTAGCCACATAGCGGCGCGCCATCTCCAGTTTACCCGCTGTGGTGTAGCAGGGGCTTTCGGGCGCGAGGGGTAGGGGCACGACCTCCCCTGTAAACGCCGACTGATAGATGGCGGTGATGAGTTCCAGTGCGCGCCGACCCTCCATAGCCGACACGCGGGGCGCACGGTTCTCCAGCACACTGTACACGAAGTCATGAATCTCTGCGGTATGTCCAGGAATCTCTTGTTCTGGGATTGCGCGGCACGCTTCGCCGATTTGCAGATGGCGCTCCTCGTGGCGGGAGTGGGGGCGGAAGGGGAACATCTGTAGCGAGCCGTGGGCGCCTAAAATCAGCAAGCGGCTGGAATCGGTCTCCAGCTCGGCGCAGGTGGCGGCACAGAAGCTTGCCTTGAGCGATTCCCAGTAGAGCGTTGCCAGACACCAGTCCTCCACCTCGATCTGGTGTGCGATGGTGTCGATCTCGGCGTACACACGCTGTGGCATGCCCAGCAGATACAGGAGCAGGTCGAGGTGATGGATCGCTTGATTGATGACTGCGCCGCCGCCTTCGGTCGCCCATTTGCCGCGCCAAGAGTTCTCGTAGTAGAGCGCCCGTCGCCACCAGAGGCAGCTTGCCTCTGCATAGAATGGTTTACCAATCAACCCGCGTTCGAGGATGAGCTGGGCGCGTTGTACATCGCTTTCAAAGCGCAGCTGGAACACGACGCCGAGATTGCGCTGAGCTTTCTGCGCTGCGCGAATCATTCCATCGGCTTCCTCCAGACTAATGGCTAACGGTTTTTCGACCAGCACATGCTTACCTGCTTGCAGGGCGGCGATGGCGACTGGCGCGTGCAGATGGTGCGGCAGGCAGAGGCTCACCACTTGGATGTCGTCTCGCTTGAGCAGATCGTCGTCCTCGCTGCTCCAGACAGGGATTTCGTAGCGGCGCGCGAAAGCGCGCGCACGCTCCTCGTCGATGTCGGCAACGCCAATTAGATGCACTCTTGCGCCCAACATCTGATACGCTTTCGCATGCGCTGCGGCAATCCCGCCCGCTCCAATAATTCCGACGCCGACCGTCTCCATCTGCTTACTCCTAACTAAGTTCCGTCGTCTGGGACGCACATCGCGCGATGAATTGTACCCGCTGTGTGGCGTGATCGAGAAAGTAGCAGGAAAGCGCTCCAAAGCAGCGAATTACACAAGGTGATGGCGGTTGAGCTAAAGCAGGTTAGTGTAGTCTATGGCGAGCAGTATGCGTTGCGGCGTGTGAGCCTGAGTGTGGCGCGCGGCGAATTCGTGTTTCTGGTGGGCGCGACGGGGGCGGGCAAGTCGACGCTATTCAAGCTGCTGTATGGCGAGCGACGCCCCACCGAGGGCGAGGTCTGGGTGCTGGGACAGCCTGTACATCGCCTCAAGCCGCGCGAACTGCCGTCGCTACGCCGACAGATGGGAATCGTACCGCAGGACTATCCGCTGTTGCCACGCAAGACGGTGTGGGAAAATGTTGCCTACGGCTTGCGTGCCATAGGCTACAGCGAGAGTGCGGTGCGTCAGCGTGTCGCACAGGTGCTGGCGTTAGTCGGGCTGAATGAGCAGGCGCGCCAGTTGCCCAGCCAGTTGTCGGGCGGCGAGGCGCAGCGCGCTGCCATCGCCCGCGCCATTGCCAACAACCCGCCCCTACTCATCGCCGACGAACCGACCGCGAACCTCGACCCTGATACCTCGTGGGAGATTATCGAACTACTGCTGCGTATCAACCTTCGCGGCGCAACAGTGATTGTCTCCACGCATAACCGCACGATTGTCGACCGCGCCTGTCAGCGCGTGGTGGCAATCGATCGCGGGCAAATCCTCAGCGATGTGCCGCGGGGAGGTTACCCTGTCGAACTGGATCGTCTGTACGCTTCGGTGGTGCTATGATCGATCGTCTCCGTTTTGTGGTGCATGAGACTTGGGAGAGCCTGACACGCAACGCGCCGATGCAGGCGGCGGCAGTGAGTACCGCGTGCATTGCGCTTATCCTTCTGGGCGGGGCAGGCATGGCGTTATACAAGCTGGACGCGGCAGCACAAGCGTTGCCCAGTCGGTTCGAGGTGGAGGTGTTCCTTAAAATGAGTGCCACGTGTGCGCAGGCGCTCCAGTTGCAGGCAGAGCTGCAGGCGTGGCAGGAGATAGAGCGCGTTTTGTTGACCCCGCGCGAGGTGGCATGGGAAGCGCAAAAGCGTCAGCTTGCTGCAGATGTCAATCTTGCCGATATGCCGAATCCGCTGCCCGACAAGCTCACAGTGCGTGTGCGTGTGCCTGAGCAGCTCCCTGCTGTCGCCGAGCGCATCAAACGGTTGCCACTGGTCGACGAGGTTATTGACAGTCGTGCCGAGTTGCAAACCGTGCTAAGCCTCTCGCGTTTGGTGCGCTGGATTGGGCTGGGCGCGGGTGGGCTACTACTGCTGGCAGCGCTGGTACTTATCTACAACACGGTGCGCTTGACTATCTTCTCGCGCCAGCGTGAGGTGCGCGTGATGGCGTTGGTCGGCGCGACGCTGCGCTCCATTCGGCTACCGTTCATCTTAGAAGGGATGACTCAAGGACTGATTGGCGGTGTGCTGGCAGCGACCATCACCCTGTTTGCGGCAGCGCTCCTGTCTGAGTATGTAACTGAACAGTGGGTGTTCCTGCGCGATTTGCCTCCGGGGCTGCCTCCGGTGGCGACGCTGGTGGGGCTGCCGACGCTGGGCGCGCTGATGGGCGGGCTGTGCGCGTGGTGGGCGACGCTGCGCTATGTGCGCATCTGAGGAGCGACCGTGCGCACCCGACTCGCGTGGCTGGTGGGGACGCTGCTACTCAGTGGGTTAGGCGCGAGTGTGCTGCTGAGTGCGCTGATCGGGGCAGTTCCGCTGAGCCTTGCAGAGCTATGGGATGCCCTGCGCGGGCGCGGCACGGAGACGGCACGCCTCATCTTGTGGGAGCTGCGCCTGCCACGCATACTGACCGCAGTGCTGGTAGGTGGTGTGTTGGGCTGCGTAGGGTGCGCGTTTCAGGGGCTGTTGCGCAATCCGTTGGCAGACCCGTACATCGTGGGCGTCTCGTCGGGCGCAGCGGTCGGCGCGGCGACAGGGGTGCTGCTCGGCTGGCATGCGCGTGGCTGGAGTTGGGCGATTGCGCTGCTTGCATTCGGCAGTGGGCTGCTCACACTCACGCTTGCGCTTGGGCTGAGTCGGCAGGGCGGGCAGTTGCGCATTTCTAGCTTCCTGCTGATAGGCGTCTCACTGAGTGCGAGCTTGTGGGGGGTAATCACGCTGCTGCTGGTGCTGGCGGGTGAGGACCTCTCGCGTGTCCTCTACTGGCTGTTGGGCGGGCTGCTGAACGCGGACTGGGCGCGTCTGGGGTGGGCAAGTGCGCCTGCGCTGGTCGGCTGCGGGCTGCTGGTCTTGCAAGCGCGCGCACTGAACCTCTACACAGCCGGTGAAGAGACTGCGCAGCACTTGGGCGCGCCTGTGGAGCGGCTGAAGTGGACCGTGCTGATTGGGGGCGCGTTGGCGACCGCTGCCACCGTGGCGATTGCAGGTATCATCGGCTTTGTCGGGTGGATGACCCCGCACCTGCTACGACGCTTGGTAGGTGGCGACCATCGCCTGCTGATGCCACTCTCGGCGTTGGGGGGCGCAATCTTGCTGCTGTGGGCAGACACGCTCGCACGCACGCTGGCGCGTCCAGTTGAACTACCCGTCGGCGTGATTACCGCGCTGATGGGCGCACCACTTTTCTTGTGGGTGATGCGCAGCGGAACGCGCGTTGAATCGCCGCGATAGTCCTTGAAGCCTGCGTCGACGGTCTACCCCCCTCAGCCCCTGCCCAACTCCCGCTGCATTTCGCGCTCGATGTCCTTGCGCTTGAGGGTCTCACGCTTATCATATTGCCGCTTCCCCTTCACCAGCCCGATTTCTAACTTTGCTTTACCGTTGCGGAAGTAGAGTTTAAGCGGCACGAGCGTGTAGCCCTTCTGTTCAGATTTGCCGCGCAGGCGCTCAATTTCCCACTTGTGCAGCAGCAGCTTGCGCTTGCGACGGGGTTCGTGCTGGGCGTAGCCTGCGTTCTCATAGGGCGCGATATGCATATTCTGCACCCACATTTCGCCGTCATCGACGCGGCAGTAGGCGTCGGTCAAGCTCGCCTTGCCTGCCGCAACGCTCTTGACCTCCGACCCTGTTAGCACAATCCCTGCCTCAAGCGTATCTTCCACATGGTAGTCGTGGTACGCCTTGCGGTTCGTAACGACGATTTTGATCCCGCCTTGTGACCGCTTCGCCATCGTTGCAGAGTGTACCCTCGAAGGGGAGGCGATGGGGCGCTGGAGAGGGATGGGCTGAGTACCCGACAACGGTTGGCAAGCCGCTGCGGGCGGCACGCGATGCTACGGCTGCGGCGCGCTCTTGCGCAAGCCGCGCACGAGCTGCTCAGCAAATATGCGCCCAATCTGCTCCTTACTCAGGGAACCACGCGGATTGTACCAGTTCGGAATCCAGTTCAGGGCGCCTAACACCACATACGACGCCATCTTCACATCCTGTGCCTCAAAAATCCCCTGCTCGATGCCCTCCTGAATGCACTGCTGATAAGTCTGTTCGTACTGGTCGCGCATCTCGATAATCTCTTTACGCTTGCGTGGGGGTAGGGCGTGATGCTCGTGCAGTACCACGACGCTGTACATCGCGGTTGCACCGCCGACGATACGCACATACTCTTCAATCATCGCGTGCAGCTTCACATCGGGCGGGTGTGGGCGCGCCATGATTTCGGCTTGCGATTCTAAAAGCATCGTCATTGCGCGTTTATAAAGTTGGTACAGCAGGTCGCTTTTGTCCGAGACATAGTAGTAGATGCTGGCTTTTGTCAATCCCAGCTCCTTCGCAATCTCGTCTACAGTGCTGGCGTGGTAGCCCTTTTTGGAGAACACCCGCGCCGCGCCACTGAGAATCTGCTCGCGCCGCGCCTCCTGTCGTTTCGTCCGTCGTGCCATCGTTCGTTGTTCCCTATAGTAGGTACGCTTGTATGTAGCCGATTCCTGCAGATTAGGCGACGATATCGGTATGCAATCCAATTTCGCGCAGCACGCTCTCGACACGCAAGCATTCTTCAATAGCGCCTGTCCAGACCACCGCGCGCCCAGTGGTGTGCGCCTCGATTGTAATCGCCAAAGCGCGCGCGTAAGGATACCCTGTCGCCTTCTGCACTTGTGAGACCACTTGGTCGAACAGATGATAATCGTCGTTGTAAAGGATTAACTGCCACACATGTCCTTCCCAGTCGCCTATGTGGTCGAGTGCCTTGTTCTCAGGGACTTCCAGTACTGGCATAGCGTTTCACCGACTATATTATACCAAATGGTGCTTCGGTATCCGAGCAGCGTGGTGTCTCACGGTATTGGTGTGATGGCGCGGCGCAGGGCGTTGTGCTGGTCGGGCGCGAGTTTGCGTCTGTGCGCGTCGGTGCAGTAGAAACTCAGCACGGCGCGCCCTGCCCACTGCCCGAACCGCGCGCTGTGGATGTTCCAGCCCAGTTGCGACAGCGCATATGCTGCGCGATACAACGCGCCCAAGTCGGGCGCGGTGTGCAGGTCTACCACCGTGTAGGCGTCGGAGGCGTCGTCGTGGATTTGGAGTTGGTTGGCGTGCAGGGGCGTGTCGGGGTCTTTGCCGTGTTCGCGCAGCAGGTCGGCGACCGCCTGCTCGCCGCGCAGCACCCGTTGCAGGGCGCGCTCCAGCACGGCGCACTGGTTGGGCAGCAGCGGGCGCGATCGCACCGTTAGCCCCAGCGTGTCCAGCGCGACGCGCGGCGCGTCCTCGCGAGTCAGCACCCGCGCCGAGACGACCTCCACATCGTAGGCATACAGCACGCCCGCGATTTTGCTCAACAACCCAGGCTGCGGGTCATCGAAGGTACACAGCGTCAGTTCCGTGTAGGGCAGGTCGGGCGCGTTGTGGAACTCCACGACGGGTCCCTCGCCTGCCCGCACGCGCTCAATGTAGTGCAGGTGCAGGCTGATTTGCTCAGGCGGAGTGTTCAGCAGGTAGCCCGACGGCATCTGCTCGATGTGCTTAGCGATCAGCGCGTCAGGTAGGGGGTGCTTGGCGAGGGCGCGTTGGAGTCGCTTGCGCACGGCGGTCAGCGCGGGCGTCTCGTCGGGCAGCCCCTCCTCCAGCGCGCGCATACTACGCCGATAGAGTTCCTGCAGGAAGCTGGCTTGCGCAGGCGTCCAGATGCGCTCGCCGACGGCTTGCGTATCCGCGCAAGTCAGCAGGTACAGCATGCGCAGGCGTTCGGGCGTATCCACAACGCGGGTGAACTCGCGGATGGTTTCGGGCAGGTGCAGGTCGCGTTGGCGGGCGGTTTGCGCCATCAGCAGGTGGTGGCGCACCAAGAACTCCACTTCGGCGACTTCGGCGTCGCTCCAGCCGAGTTGGGGCAGCCACTGTCGCGCGAGGTCGGCGCCTGCGTCGGCGTGCGGGCGGGTGGGGTCTTGCTTGCCCGCGTCGTGCAGCAGCATCGCCATATACAGCAGTTCGGGCGCGGCGAGTTGCTCCAGCAGGGTGCGCCACAGCGCGTTGCCCTCGCCGCGGGCGTAGCCGTCCAGAATTCGGATGGCTTGCAGCGTGTGTTCGCCGACGGTGTAGTCGTGGGTGGGGTCGCCTGCGGGCAGGCTCATCAGCGGCGCGAACGGCGGGAACGCCCAGCCCAGCACGCCCAGCCTTGCCATCGGCTCCAGCACGCGATACACCTCGCCAGGGCGGCTGAGGATTTCGCGCAGGGCGTCGCCGACGGCGCGCGGGTCGGGCGGCGGCGTGTGGGGCAGCGACTCTTCCAAGCGGGTCTCAATCGCGCGGCTCAGTCCCAGCTGGTAGCGTTGCGCCAGCAGGAAGCACAGCAGGCGCCATTCGGCTGGCTCGCGTTCCAGCGCGGGCGCGGGCGTAATCTCGCGGTGGATGCTGTCCAGCCCGACGCCCAGCACCAGCGGCGCGTTCACGAGGCGTTCGATGGCGCGTTCGGTCAGGCGGGCGTGGTCAGCCAGCGCGGTGTAGACCGTGCGCATCAGCGCGGCGCGTTCGATGCCCAGTCGCTCGGCGAGTTCGCCCTGCTTGGTGAGGGTCAGCTGCTCGCGCGCCTCGCCGCTAATGGCGTGCAGGTAGGCGCGGT
>Ga0308410_1000070_pt1 | contig 39346 bp, 30 predicted proteins | sample HotsprOSTMatCore_FD_203467 | JGI IMG/M metagenome (GOLD analysis project Ga0308410, IMG submission 203467) | Hot spring phototrophic mat microbial communities from Octopus Spring, Yellowstone National Park, Wyoming, United States -... | ecosystem: Environmental > Aquatic > Thermal springs > Hot...
GCATGGCGGGCTGTTGGTCGATATCGCCTGCTCGAATGGTCTGTACGCGCGCGCGCTGGCGCGGGCAATACGCCACGCTCCGGGGCACGTCGTCGGCATTGATCACGCACGTCCTATGCTGCAGGAAGCGCGCCAGCGCGCGCGCGCCGTCGGGGTGCGGGTCTCGTACCTGCGCGCCTCGGCGCAGATGCTGCCGGTCGCCAGCGGCGCGGCGTCTGGCGTGACGATTGGCGGGTCGCTCAACGAAATCGGCGACCTTGATGCATGCTTGCGCGAAGTGCGCCGCACGCTTGCGGACAATGGTCGCTTTGTGGCAATGACGCTACTCGCAGCGCAAGGCGCTGTCGGGCGCGCCGTACAACTCGCCGTTTCCGCTGGCGGCATTGTGTTCTGGTCGCGCGAGGAGTTGCTCCGGCGTTTTCGCGCCGCCGGGCTGCACCCGCAGTGCGAGGAACAGTATGGCATTGTGCTGTTTACGCTGGCACGCCCCTCCTCGCAGGCCTGAACCTTCACATGTACAGAGGTCTCCTATGGCAAAAGCCATGCTGCTGTTTCTGGCAACCGATGATGGTCTGGCGCTCCTCAGCGATCCCGCCGGTCAGGGACGCTGGCTGCGCAGCGCACATCACTTCCAGGGCACAGCGGTGCGGTCGATCTGGATCGATCCATCCCATCCGCTGACAACTCTGGTCGTCGCCAATGGGCGCGTCCATCGAAGCACGGACGGCGGACAGACCTGGACGGCGCTGAGCGCTGATGACCCGCTGCCGCCGGATGCCGCGCTGTACGGCGCGCTGCGACAGTCGTCATTAGTCGGGTTGATGTCTGGTGATAGGCTGTTCATCAGCGATGATGCCGGCGCGAGCTGGCGCCGGATCGCGCTCCCTGGCGCGTATGGCGCCTTCGTCATCGATGACGCGGGACGATCCTATGGAGCGCTGGACGCTCAGGTGCTGGCAAGCGATGATTGTGGCGTGACATGGCGCGAGTATGGTGCGCCATTGCCAGGCATTGTTCGCGCATTGATCGCGGCGCCCGGTCAGGAGGAAATCCTCTGTGCGCTTGCTGATGGTCAGGTATACCGGAGTGAACGCGACGCCTGGCGCCTTATCGATGGCATGCCAGGCGAAGCGACCGCCTGCACGGCGCTGGCGGGCGCGACGCCGACGCTGATTGCAGCGCTGGTGAGCGGCGGAACCACGCGCGGCTCTCTCGACGCGTGGACGCCAGACATTGCGACGCTTCCCTGGGAAGGCGCGGCAACGGTCCTCAAGCCTGCCAGATATCACATGGATACCGCAGTTGCTGCATCCGAGGCGGGAGAGGTTGCAATCAGCACGGATCGGGGGCGTTCCTGGAACCTTGTGCGCCGTGGTCTGGCAGCCGTGCGCGACATCGCAACCACACGTCTGGCGTGATCTCGTCATCTTGCTGTGCAAGGCTTTGACAAGAGGTGTGCGTTATGCTACTCTACAGATCGAATCCGTGGAAAATTTAACAATCGTGTGAGGAATCAGACGGCAATGGCGCAACCTCCTTCGCTCGGGCAACTTTCGACAGCGCCCGTTTTCAATACCAAAGCAGTCGCGCGCGAGACCGGCGTCCCGCCCGACACATTTCGCGCCTGGGAGCGGCGCTACGGCATCCCAAGCCCACAGCGCACTCCTGGCGGGCATCGTCTCTACTCGGAGCGCGATATCGCCATCATTCGCTGGCTGCGCGACCGTACAGCGGAAGGCGTCAACATCAGTCACGCGATCATGCTGCTGACGAGTGTGACCGACCAGACGCCGCCTTATGTCGAATCAGACACCACCCGTTCGATTGAGCGCATGGTCGATGAACTGGTGGTTGCGTTGACGACCTTCGACGCCCAGAACGCTGAGCGACTGGTATCAGAAGCGTTTGCGATCTACCCGTTCGAGCAGGTGCTGCTGGAATTGATCCAACCGACGATGGTGGAAGTCGGTGAACGCTGGCACCGCGGCGAGATCAATGTTGCAGCGGAGCATTTTGCGACTGAGTTTGTGCGGCGCAAGCTGGCGAGCCTGCTGAACGTCTTCGAGAACCAGATGCAGCGGGACACGATTGTGGTAGGATGCGCGCCGCAGGAACTGCACGACCTGGGAGTGATGTTCGCCAGCCTCTTCCTGGTGCGGCGCGGTTGGCACGTCGTATATCTGGGGGCGCAGGTGCCGCTTGCGGACCTGCTCGAAACCATTCGCAAGGTCAAGCCGAAGCTGGTCTGCCTGTCGGCTTCGACGCTCGAAACTGCGATGAACTTGCTGGAAGTGGCGCGGGCTGTCCAGCAGGAGTTCCCTCACGTGCACTTCGGATACGGCGGGCGCATTTTCAATGTCAATCCCGAATTGTGCGCCGCTATTCCCGGCGCCTTTCTCGGTCACAACGCCCGCGAACTGATCCAAACGGTCAGTGCAATCATGTCGGGCAATGGTGCATCCACCCCTCCTCAACGCTCGTAATCCCATACAGAACCATACTGCAAGCGACTCGTGCAAATGGCGCTATAATGTCGCTCCAAAGACGCTGTTCGGTGGAATGAACGATCAGCCAGCGCGCCCCGGCACGATGCGCGTATGCCTGGCTTGATGGCCGTGTATGCCGCAAAGCCCTGTGCTGGGAACGCAGCAGCAGGGCAGTCTGTTGCTGTCAGAAGGTATGAACGACACACGACCGCAGAACTACTGTAACTGCGCCGTCGATCATTAGAAAAGGCAGACCTGCAAGTTCCAGAAGAGGGGTCATGGCATCGCTCCATCATTCCGCCCGAATACCGGTTCGATCATTCGGCGAACGCGACGCGCCGATCCGCGATGCTGCGGCTCTGCTCGCCAGCCTGCGTCACTTGGCTGAACCCGATGTGATCGGATACGAGACGCATTCCGGCGACGCGCTGCCGTCGCTGACCCTCGATGCGGCGTATCGGCAGTGCGTCGAGATTACGCGCGTCAATTCCCGCAGTTTCTATCTCAGTTCACAACTCCTGCCGCGCGAAAAGCGTCTGGCGGTGCGCGCACTGTATGCGTTCTGCCGCACGAGCGATGATACGGTTGATCGCGCGACCGACGATCCGGCGCGCGCGCTTGCCACCTGGGTGGCGCGCGTCCACGCTCCGCATCCGCCCGCCGATCATCCGGTCTTGCTCGCATGGGACGATACGGTGCGACGCTATGCCATTCCGCGCGCGCTCGTGGACGAATTGCTTGCAGGAATTGCGATGGATCTCACTGTCCACCGATACGAGACGTTCGACGACCTCTGGCTCTACTGTTACCGCGTCGCGTCGGTGGTCGGGCTGCTCTCGATGCACATCATCGGGTACCGTGATGGCGCGGCGCCATATGCGGTGAAACTGGGCGTGGCGCTTCAGTTGACGAATATTCTGCGCGATGTCGGTGAGGATGCACGACGCGGACGGATCTATCTCCCTCAGGAAGACCTGCGTCGCTTCGGTTTGACAGACGATGACATTCTCCAGGGGCGGCGCGATGATTGTTTCCGCGCCTTGATGCGTTTCGAGATGGAGCGCGCCCATGCCCTGTACGATGAGTCCTGGCCCGGTATCGCGTTGCTCAATCCTGATGGTCGGATGGCTATCGCTGCGGCTGCCGAGATTTATCGCGGCATTCTGCCGCGCATCGTCGCCAATGACTATGATGTGTTCCAGAAGCGCGCCTTCGTTCCGCTTACCGGTAAGATCGCCATCCTCTGGCGCACTTATCGCAAACTGAACCGCCTGATCGAGGAGCATCGCTGAACCCACTGTCATGGCAACGCGCCGCACAGCGACGCCGAAGCGATCCTCTTCGATGTTCGCCAGCATATGTGCTGCATGCACATGACGCGCCTGGCGGCTATAATATTCTTTTGTCAGATGATTGCAGGAAACGGACTGAAACGCGCCTATGTCTATACCCAAGCACATTGTGGTCACCGGCGCCACCGGCTTGATCGGCAAGGCGCTCTGCCGCCGACTTATGGCGCGCGGCGACCGTGTGACGGTATTTAGCCGCCGACCGGATGCAGCGCGCGTCGCACTTCCTGGCGCTGCGCAGTATGTCGCCTGGGACGCTGCAACTGGCGGCGCATGGGCATCTGCGCTGGAAAGCGCAGATGCGGTCGTCCATCTTGCGGGCGCTTCGATCGCCGGTCGGCGCTGGACGCCTGCGTACAAGCGCGAGATCCTCGAGAGCCGCACCCACAGCACACGTGCGCTGGTCGATGCCATGGCGCGCGCAACACGCCGCCCCTCCGCGTTTGTGTGCGCTTCCGGCATCGATTACTATGGACCCAGGGGTGATGAGCCGGTCGATGAGAGGGCTGCGCCGGGGCGCAACTTCCTGGCTCAGGTGTGCGTGGCGTGGGAAGGCGAAGCGTGCCGCGCCGCAGACCTCGGCGTTCGCACGGTGATGATCCGTACCGGGATTGTGCTTGATCGCCACGAGGGTGCGCTGGCACGGCTGCTGCTGCCGTTTCAACTGTTCGTCGGCGGTCCAATCCTGCCGGGAACGCAGTGGTGGTCCTGGATCCACCTGGACGATGAAGTGGGGCTGATCATGCGCTGCATCGACGATGAGCGCGCCATTGGCCCATTCAACGGCGTTGCGCCAGAGCCGCAGCGCAACCGCGAGTTCAGTGCAACGCTGGGACGAGTGCTTGGAAGACCGTCATGGCTGCCATTGCCCGGATTTGTGCTCCGCCTGATCCTCGGTGAAATGGCGCCGGCGTTGCTTATCGAACGTCAGCGTGTGATGCCGACAAAGGCGCTGGCGCTCGGGTATCAGTTTGCGTATCCGACATTGGAACCGGCGTTGCGCGCGGCACTCGCGCGTTCGCCGTAGGAGATACAACACCATGCGCCTTGCTTTGATGCTTGCCGCAGTGCTGACAGCGCTCGTGATAACATCCGGGTGCGCGCTGCCCTCGATTGAATTGCCCCGTCCAGTGGTCAACGATCCGACCGCCGCGCCAACTGCTGTGGTGCAAGCACAGGCGACCCCTCCGCCTGCCACGCCGTCGGCGCCGCTGGCTACATCCGTGCCGCTGCCGACACAGTCGCCGATCCCAACGCTTCCGCCGGAACTCACCAATCCGCTGGCGGCTGAACAGGAAGCGTTGATCACCCTCTATCGGCGAGTGAACCCGGCAGTCGTCAGCATCGAAGTCGTCGCCGATCATCCGCCGGTGGGCGGGACGCCCTTCACCGTGCCCACCAGCCAGGGTTCCGGTTTCCTGTTCGATGACCAGGGACATATCGTTACGAACAATCACGTGGTCGAAAACGGCTCCAAGTTCCAGGTGCGATTCTCCGATGGTACGGTGTTGATGGCGCGTCTGATCGGCGGCGATCCGGGGAGCGACCTCGCGGTGCTGAAAGTGGATGAGTTGCCGCCGGGGGCGGCGCCTTTGCCCCTGGCCGACTCGCGTACCGTTGAGGTCGGGCAACGCGCGATTGCGATCGGTAATCCGTTCGGATTGCGCAATACCCTGACCGTCGGTGTTGTCAGCGGCATTGGTCGCAGTCTCAGCGGTCCAGCGAGCAGCAGCGGCGGACGATTCCGCATTCCAAATATCATTCAGACCGATGCGGCGATCAATCCGGGCAATTCTGGCGGTCCGCTGCTCAACATTTATGGCGAGGTGATCGGCGTCAACACCGCTATTAGCAGTGGTTCAGGGGCATTCGAGGGGGTTGGATATGCAGTGCCTTCGAATGCGGTCGGTCGTGTGGTTCCGGCGCTTATCCGCAATGGACGCTACGATCATCCCTGGATGGGGATCGGGATGCGTGACGTTGATCCGATCCTGGCGGAACAGTTGAACCTGTCGGTGCGGCAGGGAATATTGATCACGGAAGTCGTTCCCGACAGCCCTGCCGAACGCGCCGGATTGCGCAGCGGCACACAGGTGGCGTCGATCGGCGGGCGCGAGGTGCGTGTCGGCGGCGACATTATTGTTGCTATCAACGCGCAACCGGTGCGTGATAGCGATGAACTCGTCAGTTACCTCGAACTTGAAACGTCGGTTGGTGATACGGTGGTGATGACGGTGCAACGGGGCGATCGCCAGGAGCAGATCACGATGATACTTGGTGCGCGCCCGCTTGAGTGATGAGACTCTATCGAGATTTTTCACCCAATCGTTCGCCGCTTTAGTCGCATAGCGCCATGCGTTCATTTTTTGCAAAGCCCGTCTGCGCGGGCTATACCGGATTATTTATTCAAAGACCATAAGCCCTCGGCTATCCAGGGCGAAGCCCGCCTGCGCGTCACGCGAACTCCGACGGTGACCCTATTGATCATCGGCTATCGGCTATCGGCTATCGGCTATCGGCTACAAGGCGGGACTGCGCCATCGCCGGGAACCGATCATTCCTGCACGATCCAAATAAGAGACTATGCCGGGACATCCCACGTCGCATCCACCTGGAGCGCGTGCGCCAGGCGTCGTTTATATTCCCGCCGCGATATCTCGATGAGTCCGAACTGGAGCAGGTGCGGCGATCCGAGGAATTGTGAATCGAGCAAAACATAGCCGCCGCGCCGCAATCGCTCGACCAGATGCACCAGCGCGACCTTGCTGGCGTCACGTTCGCAACTGAACATGCTTTCGCCTGCAAACAGACCGCGAATCGCAACGCCGTACAACCCCCCTGCGAGTCGTCCATCGCGCCAGGCTTCGACGCTGTGCGCCAGCCCCATCCGGTGCAACGCAGTGTACGCTTCGATCATCTCCTCCGAGATCCAGGTGGTTTCGCGTCCTGGCGCAGGACCGGCGCATGCGCGCATCACATCGGTAAAGGCAGTGTCGGTGCGGATCGTGAACACGCCTTTGCGCACGGTGCGCGCCAGGCGGTACGGCACGTGAAACGTCTCGATCGGCAGAATCGCGCGGGGATGCGGGTCGTACCAGTGGATAACGCCGTGATCGTCTGCCATAGGAAAGATGCCCCGGCAGTACGCAGCGATCAGCATTTCGGGCGTGAGCATAGCGTCGATGACGGGTCACATCTCGACGAAGTACGACTTGCACGCTGCAGCCAGCAGTTCCCGCGACATGGTCGGCGGCACCCCCAAAAAGCGGGCATAATCGATCACCTGGTCGATCAGGTCGCGCGGATGGACGGCGCGCAGTTCCAGTTTGCGTCGCGGGTACTCCACCTCGAGCAGATAGCGCAGCCCATCGTCGCTGTAGGGCACATTCTTCGCCTTGCAGACGCGGCGCATAATCTCGCGGTATTCGGCTGGCGTTGGATTGACGATTTCAATCTTATAGCGGATGCGCCGCAGGAAGGCTTCATCGACCAGTTGCTTCGGCTCGATGTTGGTCGAGAAAATGATCAACTGATCGAACGGAACCTCAATCTTCTTGCCGGTGTGCAGGGTCAGGTAGTCGACACGCTTCTCGAGCGGTACGATCCAGCGGTTGAGCAGGTCGCGCGGGCGCATCTGCTGCCGTCCAAAGTCGTCGATCAGGAACAATCCGCCGTTGGCTTTTAGTTGGAGCGGCGCTTCATAGTACTTGCTGTACTCGTCATACTCGAGGTCGAGCGACCCCATATTCAGTTCACCGCCAGCAATGACCACCGGGCGCTTCGAGAGCACCCAGCGCTGATCGTACATGTACTCCTGAGCCTCCGGCAACGGTCGGCGATCATGGTGAATCGGATCGAACACGCGGATGATTTGCCCATCGACAATAATGGCGTGCGGAATGGCGATCGTGTCCGACAGCAGTCGCGCGGTCGCCTCGGCAATCGAGGTCTTGCCATTCCCGGCGTGCCCAAAGAGAAAGATCGAGCGACCGGAATTGATTGCAGGTCCCAACTGGAGCACGATTGAGTCGCTGAGCACCAGGTGCGCAAACGCCTCACGAATGGCGGCTTCGGTCACGACCAACCCCTGCGTCGTCTGACGATTCATGATTTCACGGTAATCGTGCAGATTGACCGGCGCCGGTCCCAGGTATTGTGTTCGCTCTCCGATCTCCTTGGCGCGCACAACGCCTTTGGCGGTCGCCTGGTAACGATACGCTTTTTCACCAAGACCGCTGCTCCCCTTGACTTCAGCCATCTGCTCACGCCGCAGGTAGTTCATTGCCTGATCAAGGACATTCTCCCACGGCAGGTGCAGCAGTTCCACCAGTTGCACACCGGTCATCTCACCAATCAGATACAGGGCGCGCACCATTTGATCGGCGATGAACGAAAGCGTCAACCCGGTCGCCTCGATGCTCCGTGGACGAGGCGGGAGCAGTGGCGCAGAAGCCTCCGACTGAGTCGCTTGAGAAACCGCTGGTTGCATACCAACTCCTCTAGGTTGCAGTGTATGCCGACATTCGCGCCTTCGTGCGTTGATTGACGTAGTATAGCATGCCCATTGGACGACGTACATGCCTGTCGCCAGATTGATACTATTCCCTCTTCCGCCGCAGCATCAACGCAAGCCCAACGCCTGCCAGCGCCAGTGCGACGGCAGCGATGCCGGGCAGCCAGGATGGTAGTCTGGAGGGCGCCGGGGGCGCAGCAACTGGCGAGGGATCGCGCATCACCGGGGCAGACGTCGCCGGAGCGGGCGGGACGCCTGTCATTACCGGCGTGACAGGCGACGGTTGCACGGGGAGGAGAGCAGTCTGACCAGGAACGGGGGTATTGGTCTCCGCGACGGTGTCGGATGATGGCAGCGGGGTCGGCGGCAGCGCAGTTTGCGTCGGCGCGGATGTCGGCGGAGGCGCCGGTTCAGGCGGGCGCTTCCAGGGCGTGTCGTTCGACCATTCGGGACCGGGGGGCGAGCCGCCGACACGCAGCGCGCCGTTACTCGGTCCACCCGGTGCGCCTGATGTATCGTAGACGACCGTGCCCGTACCTTCATCAGCATGGTAGAGCGCAGCGGTATCGGAGTCGGGCGTGAATGGCGCGCCGGGCGGGGCAAACGACATGCGGTAGCGCACGATGCGCGAGATGCGCACCTCGTCGATCCAGCCGCGAAACGACGGATATTCGGGACCGGCATCGTGTTTTTCGGCGCCGATCACGAGGAATGGATCAGCAGGGTATTGTGTAGCGCGACCGTCGCGGTAACTGACATCGCCGGTCGGTCCATCCCCGCGGGCATCGAGTTGTCCATCGATGAAGATTGTCAGACCGCCATCGGCAGCGGAACGTGTGACTGCAATATGATGCCAGCGACCATCGGTGACATCCGTTTGACCACAAATGGTTGTCCCTTCTGCGCCGTTATTGACGCCGAACACCACCCGTCCATCGGCGAGTGAGATTCCGTAATCGCCGTAGTCGCCGGCAAAGTAGACATCGCGGTCGATAACGACATTGCCGTAGATCCAGTTGTCTTCGCTGGGGAAGCAGGCTGGCGCCGCATTATCGCCGGGAAGCGCCTTGAGCCAGAATTCGATGGTGAAATCGCCGCCAACGTCGACCGGGCGCGGCGGCGCGTCGAGCGGAATGATGACGCGGTCAACGCCATCGCGTCCTGTGCCGTAGAAGCGTAGCGAGAAATCACCCTGCGCCCTGCCCGGGTGCGCCGGGATCAGCGCAAGCAGCAGCGCCAGGATGGGAAGCGCCAATCGCAACAGCAAGCGGAAGTAATCACGAGGCTCTATCAGGATTTTCACCCATCGTTCAACGCTTTGGCTGCATGTTACCATTCTTTCGTTGTTTGCCAGGACCGCGCAGGCGGGCTTCCCGTCCACGAGCCGCGACTTATGAAGATTGAGCACTTAATCCGGTATGCGCCGCGTGCCGTCGGGCTAATGAAGATTGAGCATTCAATCCGGTATGCGCCGCGTGCCGTCGGGCTCAAGCCCTCGGCTATCCAAGGCGAAGCCCGCCTGCGCGGAACGCGAACTCCAACTCGCCTATCGCCTATCGCCTATCGCCTATCGCCTATCGCCTATCGCCTATCGCCTATCGCCTATCGCCTATCGCCTATCGCCTATCGCCTATCGCCTATCGCCTATCGCCTATCGGCTGCCAGATCGCGCACCGCCTGTCGCCAGACCTCGTCGAGCGGACCCGGCGTGTACGGCAGGTAACTGCCGACCCGGTCGAGAACGCCATCGTAGCGCTCGCGCAGCGCCCTGCCGATCCGGTCGAGCGGCGCAGTGACGGCGAACACATCCAGCATGTCATCGGTGATCAGCGCACCCATGTCGGACCAGCGCCGCGCTGCTGCCAGGCGCGACAGCTGCTCGCCGACGTCCTCCCACCCATGGCACTCCAGCACCACGCGGTAGGTTGGCGTCGAGGCATAGAACGCGATCTGCTCGCGTACGAAAGCGCGCGCAGTGTGGATGCTCGCTTCATCGGGACCGGTGATGAGGAAGATGCTGCTCGTCAGGCTGACCTGCGCCGGATCCCGTCCCGTTTTTGCAGCGCCTGCCGCGACCTGTGGACGGACAACCTCGTTGATGTACTTCACACTATGGAATGGATGAACGTGGAAACCGTCGCACAACTCGCCCGCCAGGCGCGCCAGTCCTTCGTTGACGCCAGCGATGTAAATGGGAATGGACGGATCGGCAATCGGACCGGGGTTGAAGAATGGCGACATGAGCGTATGGTTGTAGAACTGGCCCCGGTAATCGAGTTTGCCGCCAGTTTGAAACGCCTGCCAGATCGCGCGTAATGCCTGAATGTAATCGCGCAATTTGGGAACCGGCGGATCCCAGGTCATGCCGAAGCGTCGTTCGATGTGCGCCTTCACCTGTGTGCCCAATCCCAGGATGAAGCGCCCCCCCGAGAACGCCTGAAGGTCCCAGGCGATCTGCGCGGTCACCATCGGGCTGCGCGCAAACGCGATCGCCACAGCAGTGCCAAGCTGGATGTCGGCAGTATGATCGGCTGCCAGCGTCAGCGGCAAGAAGGGATTATGCTGCGTTTCCGGCGTCCAGAGTCCGGCAAACCCCACGGCTTCGGCGGCGCGCGCAATTTTGCCCGCTTCGTTGAGGCGGCGCGCATCGACAACGAGCGTTGCATCGAGTTTCATAGGACCCCTTTCGTGCTGGGAACGGCGCCGCCGAGCCGCTCGTCGATGCGCGTCGCTGCATCGAGCGCGCGACCGAGCGCCTTGAACAACGCCTCAACTTTGTGATGATCATTGTGGCCATACAGAACGCGCGCGTGCAGGTTCATCCGCCCGTGCACCGCAATGCTCTCGAAGAGATGCGCGACCAGATCAGTGCCGAGTTGTCCGACGCGCGGCGTCCCAAACGCAGCATCGACCACGCAGTACGGTCGTCCGCTCAGATCGACGGCAACAAACCCGAGCGCTTCATCCATTGGCACAAAGGCATGCGCTGTGCGCACCAGTCCGCGTCGCTCGCCAAGCGCCCGGTCGAACGCCTGCCCCAGGCAAATGCAGACATCTTCAGCCGTATGGTGCTCATCGACGTGGAGATCGCCGGTAGCGCGCACCGTCAGGTCGAACAGACCGTGACGCGCAAACAGGTGGAGCATATGGTCGAGGAACCCGATGCCGGTCGCAATATCAGCGCCGCCTGACCCATCGATGTTCAGCATCAGCGCCACGCTGGTTTCGCCGGTCTGTCGTTCGATTGTCGCTGTGCGCCGCATCACTTCGGTCCTCCGCCGAGCAAACGCAACGCTTCGAGCAGTTGGGGATCATCATCTTCGCTGTAGCGTGTCCAGTCGACTTCAAGCAATACATCGGGGATAACGCCGCGCCCTTCGAGATCTGACCCATTGCGCAGGCGAAAACCTTCCTGCGCCAGCCAGAGGCGCGACCCATCGCGCAGCGCGTGGGCATAGATCGTTTCGGTATTTCCTGCCGAACGCGCTCCAACAACGATTGCGCCCGCCTCTTTTTGCAACACTGCCGCCAGCACCTCGGCATAAGAAGCGGTCTCTTCATCAATCAGCACGACCAGACCGGCGCTGAGGTTGCGCATATCCGGTCCGGCAGGCGGATTGACAACAAGCGGACGAACATAGTCGCGCCCGAAGAAGACGCCGACCTGCCCACGCACAAAATGGCTCAGCACCCCCGACAACACTTCGCCCCACCCGCCGCGATTCGAGCGCAGGTCAATGATCAGACCGCGCAACGGTCCGCTCGCCACCAGGTCGGTGAGTGCGCCGCTCACCTGTTCCCCCATATCGTGGACCCACAGCGTCGGCACGGAGACATAGCCGATATCGCCGGGGAAGCGGCGGTAGTACGGCAGAACGCTGGCGCGCACCTCCTGGCGTGTCAGCAGCACATCCCGCAGTTTTGCGCCAGGGCGTGCGATCGTCAGGCGCACCAACGTGCCGATCTCACCCTGGAGATCGCCATCGGATGCCACGTAGGGGCGTCCGTTCACTGCCACGATCCGATCGCGCGGGCGAATGCCAGCGCGCGCTGCAGGGCTTTCCGGAAAGACCTGCTGAACAAACCCGCCGTCCGGCTTCGGCTGAACGATGACTCCAATGCCGACACGGATCTCCTGTCCGCTGGCGGTGGCGTCTTCCGCTTCGACGGCGGCTGGCGGCACAAAGCGCGAGTGGTTATCGTTCAATTGGGCAACCATATCGATCATCGCTGCGTAGAACTCATCGCGCGATTGCGCTCGCATAACCTGCGCGCGATACTCTGGATACAACCCTTCCCAATCAATGCCGCTAAAATCGGCATAGAGATACTTTTCGTTCACAATGCGCCAGACTTCATCGAACATCTGGAGGCGTTCGTTGAGTGTGGGAACATCCGGCGTTGGAACGCGGGTTGGCAACCGCATTGGAGTTGGGATTGGAACGGGGGTTGGCGTGGGAAGCGGCATCGCTGTCGCAGGCGAAAAGGTCGGCGCGCCTGACGTCGCAATCCCGGCAGTCCAGGAAGGAGGCGTATCAGGAGTTGCAACCGTTGCTGTCACTGCCGATACTGGCGCCATGCCGCAGCCCGTCAGCGTGACCACGCTGACAAAAGCGCCCAGTCGAAGCAGGACTTTTCTGAAAACCATCCGCACCATCACCTGTAGCGCACTCTGCACCGAACTATACGTGCGTTGCAGACTACCTCACCATCTCGAATGCGGACCGCAACACCTGACCCGCCACCTCAGCGCCGCGGCGTGAACCTTCACCACCATTTTCGATCATCACTGCCACAGCGAAACGCGGTTGATCAACCGGAGCGATCGCAATGAACCAGGCATGGGCGCACAATGTGCCAGGATTGTCCGGTGTCGGACAGAGATACTCAGCCGTACCGGACTTGCCGCCGACTTCCACACCGGGGACCGCGTCCGCCGCCTTGCCGAACCCATAGGCGACACCGGCGCGCATATTCGCGCGCATACGGGCAGCGATATCCACCGGCATCACCCGCCGGATTGGACGCGGACCGTTGCGCACGACCGTCGTTCCATCCGGACGAATGATCTCTGCCACCAGGAACGGTCGCATCATCATACCATCATTTGCGATTGTTGCGGCAACCATCGCCATTTGCAACGGCGTGACCTGCAACTCACCCTGACCGAAGCCCGTATCGGCGAGTGCGGCGCGACTGTTGAGAAAACCAGGGTTGACGTAGAGCAGGCTCGGCAACGTCGGAAGATCGGTGAAGCCACTGTAGACGTTGGGGGCATCCTGTGGGCGATAGATATCGAAACGGCGCGCCGTTTCGATGAGCGGATCAGGACCGAGCCGCATCGCATATTCGGCGAAAGCGGTATTGCACGAAAACGCATAGACCCGTTCAAGGTTCGGTTCGCCGGGAAACGGTGTTGAACGAATGATCCCCTCAAGTCCCGTGCGCACCGCATTGACCACCGGCGGCGCGCCCGGATCGGTCGGGCGCTGGTCGGGGCAGTCGATAGCATCGGGGCGAGCCTGTTCAGGATGCAGCAGCGCCGCTACAGCCGTCACCGTTTTGAATGTCGATCCAGGCGCATACCGTCCCTGGGTCGAGCGGTTGAGCAACGGTTGACCGGCGCCTTCGGCGTTGATTGCGCGCCAATACTCTTCGATCCGCCGATTTTCCGCCCGACGGTCCGGAGCGGCGGGATTGAACGCCAGCCCGCGTGGATCGAAGCCGGGGCGCGAGACCATCGCCAGAACCGCGCCGGTGCGCGGGTCGATCACGACAATCGAGCCGACACGCTCGCCAAGCGCCGCGTGCGCCGCACCCTGCAAGCGTGCATCGATCGTCAGACGCACCGTATCGCCAATGCGCGGTCGGTCGAGCAGCGCGTCCTGGAGACGCCGCCACGAATCGCGCTCGCCGGAAAGGTAATCGTTGTAGGTCGCTTCAATGCCGGACTGACCGAAACGGCTGCTGAAAAAACCGACAATACCGCCGAACGCTGTAGGGTCATACGTCCCGGCGAGCGGATAGCGACGCACGGCATAATCGCCTTCGACAACGTCGGTCGTCACAATCATGGTTCCATTGCGATCAAGGATCGGACCGCGTCGAACCTTTAGCGCCGCAATAACCTTGCGCACATTGCTGGTCGTCTGACCGGTCTGCTGGTCAACAAACACCATCCTCGCAATAGCATCCGCATAGACGAACTGTTGACGAAAGAGTTGGAGTGCCAGTCCGGCAAAGCCAATTGCAATCGCCAGCGCCAGATGCTGAATATTTCGGACAAGACCGGAGGAAACCGGCAGCAGCGACAGGCGCGCCGCGACATACAGCAGCGGCAGCGCGACCCAGAGCGCCGCCACCCAGCGACTGTCCTGGTCGATTGGCTGCAGCAAGCCATAGATCAGCAGTGCAGCAGCAGCGCCTAGACTGATAAGACGAATGACCGAACGCACCGTCAATCGAGCGGTAACGACGCACGCACCGTTACGCCGCCCCCATCCAGCTCAAATACGTCGAGACGACCATCGTGTTCGGCGAGGCGATACTGCATGGTGCGCAGAGTGCGCCATCCGGGGCGCTCATACGTCCCATCGAGCAAGCCGATGCCATCGTCCTGGATCATCAAGACGACCGACGAAGAATCGTACCGCAAGGTCACGCTGACTGACGACGCATGCGCGTGCTGCTGCACATTGAGCAATGCTTCCTGTGCAAGTCGCACCAGCAACTGGCGTTGGGCATAGCGCACCTGCTGCGCCCGCCCTAATTGTGTGACGCGAACCGCGATGCCGGTATGTTGACTGAACCGCGACGCCAGAATATCGATTGCCATTCCCAGTTCGACATCAGTTGTCGACAGGGGCGCAAACAGCAGGCGACGCAACTCATCGGCGCCATGTTCTGCGGTGCGGATGCGTGTCGCCTGCGCAACCGGCGATGGCTCGCTGGCATCACGCACGAGCGAACGGACACCGCTGCTTTCACGGGGCAGGGATGGTGTATCAGGCGGCGCCGAGCGACGTGGCCGCACGTCTGGTCGATCAGGAGGACGGCGTGACAGCGTATGCCGTTGTGCAACGTAGTCGCGCGCCATGTCAACCAGCGGATGCACAAGGGCGCCAAACAGCGGCGGCACAATCATCGTTAGCGCCAGTGTCATCCCGGAGACTTCTCCGGCAAGGAGACGATCAGCCGGTGGTGCGCCAGCCGCCCATAGCGCAGCCAGATCGATGGACACAAACGCCAGACCTGCCATCATGCCGCCACGCCAGCCATACATGAGCGCTGGCAGCACCAGCGAACTGCTCGCATACACGAGAAAGGCGCTGTCCCAGCCGCCGCTGAACAGAACCAGAGCAACACCATAGACGATATCGATCATCAGAATTGTCGGGTTGCGCCGGACAATACGCACATACGGCTGGGCAAATCTTGTGGCAAGGACATTGACCAACAGCGCTGCCGACAATGCCCAGATCTGCGTTGTGTCGAGCACCCCCTGCGCCAGCAACCAGAGGAGTGTCGCCCCCCACAACATCCAGCGGGACGTAAAAAAAATCACGTGGTCTGCCAGCCACGGGTTTGGCGGAAGGCGTGTCCCGCTCACGCTACACCTCGCGCATGTACGAAGCCGGTCAACAACCGAGCCGCCGGCGCATCTCGTAGGAGTGGACGACATCGTCGGGGCTTGCACAGGTAAGTGTAACAGAAAGCGGCGACAGCGGCAAGGGTGAGAACTGAGAACCAAGAACCAAGAACCGAGAACCAAGAACCGAGAACCGAGAACCGAGAACCGAGAACCAAGAACCGAGAACCAAGAACCAAGAACCGAGAACCGAGAACCAAGAACCGAGAACCGAGAACCGAGAACCGAGAACCGAGAACCAAGAACCGAGAACCGAGAACCAAGAACCGAGAACCGAGAACCGAGAACCGAGAACCGAGAACCAAGAACCGAGAACCGAGAACCGAGAACCAAGAACCAAGAACTGAGAACCGAGAACCGAGAACCGAGAACCGCGAACCGCGAACCGAGAACTGAGAACCGAGAACTGGGAACCGAGAACCGAGAACTGAGAACCGAGAACTGGGAACCGAGAACTGGGAACCGAGAACCGAGAACCGAGAACCAGGAACTGAGAACCGAGAACCGAGAACTGAGAACCGAGAACTGGGAACCGAGAACCGAGAACCGAGAACCGAGAACCAGGAACCAGGAACCGAGAACCGAGAACCGAGAACCGAGAACCGAGAACCGAGAGTCAGGGGCGTAAGAATAGGATGCTGTCAGGCAACTGCGCGATAGTATGACATCAAGTGGCGTCTCGTAATGACAGTGAGTTTCTTTTTCTGAATACGCTGTATTATACCGAGCATGAGCGATGAAGAGCTGTGCATACAAACAGACGGGAAAGTTTCTCCGTTGCAATTGTTGTGAAGTTCCCTTGACGAATGGGTGCAATGCTGCTTCAATAGCGCAACTATATGGCAGGACTTAGCGGGTGCAGGAAAAGGCAGGGTTATGGACATCATTACTATCATTCTCTTCATTCTTGGGCTGGCGCTCCTGATCGTCGGCGCGGAGGGGTTGGTGCGCGGCGCATCGCGGATGGCGCTGGGGCTGGGGATCTCACCACTGGTCGTGGGGTTGACCGTCGTCGCGTTTGGCACCAGCGCACCCGAACTGGCGGTCAGCATTCAATCGGCGCTCGCCGGTCCGAATGGCGCGGACGTGGCACTGGGCAATGTCGTCGGGAGCAATATCGCCAATGTGCTGCTCATTCTGGGCATTTCGGCAGCCATCACGCCGCTGGTCGTTCAGCAGCAACTGATCCGTCTCGATGTGCCACTGATGATTGGCATATCGGTGGTTGTCTTCGTCATGGCCCTCGATGGGACCATCAGCCGGATCGACGGTCTCATTCTGTTTGCCGGCATCGTCGCCTACACAGTTTTCGCCATTCGCCAGAGCCGCCGGGAGAGCGCCGAAGTGCAGGAAGAGTACCGTGCAGAGTTCGATGCCAACAAACCGCAGTCGGTCGGCGACTGGATGAAGAACATCTTGATGCTTATCGGCGGGTTGGCGCTGCTGGTTGTCGGCGCACGCTGGATGGTCGATGGGGCGATCAGTTTTGCGCGCGCGTTCGGCGTCAGCGAACTGGTGATCGGGTTGACGATTGTGGCGGTCGGAACGTCGCTGCCGGAGATCGCCACTTCGATCATTGCGGCGCTGCGTGGTGAACGTGATATTGCCGTCGGTAATGTCGTGGGGAGCAATATCTTCAATCTCCTGTCGGTGCTGGGGTTGTCCAGTATCGTCGCACCTGAAGGCGTCAATGTCGCTCCAGCGGCGCTCAACTTCGATATGCCGGTCATGATTGCCGTCGCAGTCGCGTGTCTGCCGATTTTCTTCACTGGCAGGTTGATCGCCCGTTGGGAGGGATGGCTGTTTTTAGGATACTATATTGCATATACGCTCTATCTGATCCTGGCAGCATCGCAGCACGACATCCTGCCTGCGTTCAGCAGCGTCATGGGAGTGTTTGTGCTGCCACTAACGGCGATCACGCTCATTTTCCTGGCATGGCGCGCGTTCCATACGGAGCGGCGCACGGTCACATCGTGAGCGGGTATGGGCGACACGCAAAAGTGGATATGGATTCTGGCTGTAGTCCTGGCGACCGGATGTAGCCGAGTTGCGACTCCCCCGCCGACGCGCCTGATTCCGACGCGTATGCCGACGATCGTCCCTTCACCGACGAGTACAGCGCCCAACCTCGCCGATACCGGCTGGGTCGTTGCCGCACACGGCATCGAAGTCCGCAATCTGGTGGTCGCCGGCATCGTGCCCGATGTCACCACGCCGATCTATGCGGTGCGTCTCGATCCAGCGTTAGTGCGCTTGCGCGTCCGGTATACGCCTGATACGCCACAACCCCTTCGCGCCTGGGTCGAAGCGGATCGTCCGCTGGTCGCCGTCAACGGCGGGTTCTTCACAGCCAGCAATCGGGCAACGGCGCTCATCGTGAGCGATGGCGCCGCTCATGGCACATCCTACGTCGGTTTCGGCGGTATGCTCGCTGCATCACCCGACGGGCGAATCTGGATCCAGGCGCTGCGGGACGAGCCATACGATCCTGTTGTTCCGCTCGATCAGGCGATTCAGTCGTTTCCCATGCTGGTCTATCCTGGCGGCACAGCCGCTGAGATCAGCGACAACGGGCAGCGCGCCCGCCGTACTGCTGTCGCAATGGATCGCGCGGGACGCATGCTGATTATCGTCTGCCCAACCAGCGCATTTTCGCTTCAGGCGCTGGCAACCTGGCTGGCCTCCTCGGACCTGGAGATTGATCGCGCGCTCAATCTCGATGGCGGCTCATCGAGCGGTCTGTTCGTGCAGGCGGGCGACATCCGCTGGCAGATCGACTCCTTTGCGGCGCTCCCCTCGGTGCTGCTGGTCGAGCCGCGCACCCCGTAGTTCTCTCCCTTTTGCCCACGTCCGCCAGTCACCTGATTGGTCTCGTCGTTCATCAAATAAAGGCTGACGCCCGGGTGCAGTCATGCATTGACAAGAAGGTGAGCGCTCCGCATGCGCATCCCCCAGCGTGCGGGCGCGGCGGCGCCCTTTGTGCTATCAGCCCGCCGGTTCAGCGTCGGGCGGGGCGGCGCGGCTGGTTCTGCCGCATGCGCATGCATCAGGGCGCGCAACGCCCGCGCGGACGTGAACGCCCGCGCTGAGGGCACGAAGCCCCGCTGGCGCGGAGCATCCGCACGCACCAGCGCGGGCGCGGCCGCGCCCGTCGTGCTTTCAGCCCGACGCTTATGATCTTTAAAGAATTAAGTCCGGTATAGCCCGCGCAGGCGGGCTTCGCCTTGACTAGCCGAGGGGTTCACCCCGACGGCAAGCGGCGCATACCGGTTTATATTCTTAATCTCCATGAGCGTCAGGCGAGGCGGCGGACGGCTGCCGGACAACGCATGCTCGCACCCCTGACGCCCCTGCCGCGGGGCGCAGCACACCCTCACTGCCGCCAACCGACCATCACCTTCGCCCCCAGGATTTAGCCTGGACCGGCGATGTCGCGGGTGCGGAAGAGGCGCAGTGAAAGGAACAGAAACAGCGCCGAGTACACGGCAACCACAAGCGTTGCCTGGAGCGGCGAGGGGAGTTGGGAGAGATCGAGCGGCGCTGTCGTTTCGGGGCGCAAACCGAAGGCATGGCGGTTCATCAGCGTCAGGGTGTTGATGTTCTGTCCGATCGTCAGATTGTACGCCAACGCCCAGACGCCTCCCAGCACACGCAGCAACGCCAGTGCACCAAAACCCGTCTCGACGATGATATAGGAGAGACCGACCGCTAAACCTCCCAGCAGCGAACGGGTGAGCAGCGTCGCATATGCCGTCAGCAGGATATACGGCAACAACACATAGAGCGCACGAAGGATTCCCACGATCAGGTTGATCAGATCACCCGGCGCAACGCTCATGCTTGCGCCAAGGAGCGGCGCCAGGATCACTCCCAGCAGTGAGGCGAGCGCCACTGACAGCAGCGTTGCCACTGCCAGGGTGAGCATAATCGTCGCCAGCTTCGCCAGCAGATAGCGATCCCGCAGCGGATCACGCGCCAGGTGGGTGCGGAGCGTCCCCCAACTGTACTCGCTGCCAATCGCGCCAGCGGCAAAGATCACGGCAAAAATGCCGCCCAGACCGTTAACATGGCTCAGCGCCGTCGCAAAGATGCCGGGAAAGAGGATGCCGCGCCGCCACTCCTCGAACTGCGCGCTCACGATGCCGCTCCGCACCGGCATGCCGACCGTCAGCGCAAACTGGACCAACACCTGCACGACCAGCAGCACGAGAAAGATGGTCAGCAGGATCCAGCTCAACGGACGGCGCGAAAGTTTCACCCATTCAGCGCGAATGAGATTGATCATCACCGTTCACGCTCAGCGGTCACTTCGAGAAAGAACTCTTCCAGACTGGTTTCGTAATGACGAATTTCCGCCACCGGCACGCCTCCAGCGGTCAAAAGGGCATTGATGTCGGCAGTGCGGTCGCCCGGTGCATCGATGAGGAATGCGTCGCCATACTCGCTTATGCGCGAAACCCACGGCGTCGAACGGAGAAGCGTTTCAGCCCGCTCACGTTCACCGATCGTGCGCACCAGCACACCGCGTCGCAGCAGGGCTGCCACTTCGCCCTGCGCAATAATGCGCCCCTGCTTGAGGATGGCGACGCGCTGACAGACCTGTTCGACCTCGTGGAGCAGGTGACTGCACAGAAACACCGTGCGCCCGCTGCCCGACAATGAGCGCACCAGATTGCGAATCTCAAGTTGACCAGCGGGATCGAGACCATTGGTGGGCTCATCGAGCATGATCAGGCGCGGTTCGTGCAGGAGCGCAGCGGCTATCCCCAATCGCTGCTTCATACCCTGGGAATATGCACTAAACCGGTCTCGCGCGCGCGCGGTCAGATCGACCTGCGCCAGCACCTCCTCGACGCGGCGATCGGGAAGACCGGCGGCACGCGCCAGCACCCGGAGGTTGTCGCGCCCGGAGAGATATGGATAGAACGCTGGCGCTTCGATCATCGCGCCAACCTCGCGGAGCGCAGCGGCTGCTTCGCGCTGAATGTCGCACCCGAACACAAACGCCCGACCTGAAGTTGGGCGGATCAGTCCCAACAACATCCCGATCGTCGTCGTTTTCCCTGCGCCATTCGGACCGAGGAAGCCAAAGATCTCGCCGGGATGCACTTCGAGGTTGATACGATCAACGGCAATGCGGTCGCCAAACCGCTTGGTCAATTCTTCGGTGCGAATGACTGCATCCATATGTGAACCCCTGGATGACTCAACCAGACGTTCAACGTCCAACCCCGTTCGCCTCCGCGTCACGTCAGACTGGCGAGCGACGAGGTTCCAAAGTGAAAGCGGAGCGCGTCGGGCAGCGTGACGCGCCAGCCGGCAAAACTGCGTCCGCCCGCGAACTCCTGATACGACACGGCAGCACCGCCGCTCACCAGAACGCTGCACAACGACTGTGTCGATTCGATCATTCCAGGCTCATCATACCGACCGACATCAACATAACAACGTGGTGCATCCCCTCCGCATGCAAGGTGGCGATCCAGCAACGTGGCTATCCGTCGAGTCGGCGGCATCTGCGGCGACTGCGCCAGTGCGCCGCCAAAGACGTCGGGACGTTGCAGCATAATTGTCAGCGCACGGGTTGCATGCTCATCCGCTCCACCAATGATCCGGTCGAACGGATCGCGTGATGTTGCGTACCGTGCATCGACCCACGGCAGAACATCATCGACGACAAAACGCACCCAAACTGCAGACGACACACGCACCGGCGGAGGCTCGATCAGCACGGCAATAACAGGCGACACCTCATTCTGGTCGATGAGCAGATCGAGCAACAAGGGCAGCCCCGCCGAAAGCAGATACGCCTCGCCATCGAGCAGATGCACGGCGGGATAGCGCCGCGTGGCAGGATCGTAGCCAGGCGGGAGATAGACCCACAGACGCCGCCAGCAACCGAGGGCTGCGCTCCAGATCACGTGCATGCCGGCAAACATCGGCGTTTCGGCGAGCGTGTCGAACCCGGCGATGAGCGGCGCGGCGCCGGGCATGTTGAGCACCGACATCATCCGCAGCGGGTCGGTCATGATGATCCGCTGTGGGTTCAGCGGATCGGGCGTACAGCGGTCGAGCCAGCGCGTGCGCGCCGTTGTTTCCGACATATCGACCGCAAACGCATATGCCATATGCGCATCAAGCGGCAGATGCATCGTCAGGTAGAAGAGATCACTTCCCTGCAATCGTGTCATCCGCGTCTGATCCAGACGGTAGCCAGGAACATCGCCGACCACCGACACCGACTGCGCCGTCGCGCTGCGGAACAGCCAGGTGACGGCGCCATCGTACTCGATAATCGGTGCGGATGTGTCGCCGCCAGCCGCCAGAAACTCATCGATCAAGGCGGCAATGGCATCAGGCGACTCCTCGTTCGCCACACGGCGTTCAACCTCAACGCGCAGATCGGTAAATGTCGGACGGAACAGGGCGCTGCCGCTCATCAGAACCTCCTCGCCACAACAGACTTGTGCAGCGCCCCAACGAGCGCTGCGCGATTTCTGCATACGTACCGTTAGCGAGGGGTGACGAGGTACGTTTTGCGTGCACCTACTCGCGCGCCAATTCCTGCTCGAGCGCCTGCTGTACCGCCTGCGGATTCGCCTGACCGCGCGTGGCTTTCATCACCTGCCCGATCAGATATTTGATGGCGGTCGCCTTCCCTCGCCGATACTCCTCGACAACTTTCGGATTGCTGGCGATTGCCTCCCGCACCAGGTCGGTCAGGGCATCACCTGCTCCAATCACTGCCAGGCCCCGTTCAGCGACAATGCTCGCCGGGGAGCGTCCTTCGCGGAAGGCGGCCTCGAACGCTTCCTTGGCGCTGGTGCGCGTGATCACGCCCTGGTTCAGCAACTCCTGCACCTCACCGATGTACTCGGGGCGCAACCGTTGCGCTGCGCTTTCCAGCGACTCGCCGGTTTCCTTCAACAGACGGAAGAACTCGCCGGTCATCCAGTTGGCCGCATCCTTCGGCGTCACATCGCGAGCGCGCGCCACTGCCACCGCATGCTCATAGAAATCCGAGACTGCCCGCTCGTCGGTCAGCACGCTGGCGTCATACGCGGTCAACCCATACTCGTCGATAAAACGCTGACGCCGGGCATCGGGCAATTCCGGCAATTCGGCGCGTCGTTCCGCAATCCAGGCATCGGTCAGGCGCAACGGCGGAATATCCGGCTCCGGGAAGTAGCGATAATCCTCGGCAAACTCTTTGGTGCGCTGCGCGACCGTCGTGCCGCTGGCTTCGTCCCAACCGCGCGTCGATTGAATGATCGGCTCGCCGGCTTTGAGCGCCCGGATCTGACGTTCGATCTCATACGCCAGCGCCCGCTCGACGAAGCGAAACGAGTTGATGTTCTTGATCTCGACTTTGGCGCCGTACTCCTGCTGCCCGACGGGGCGCACCGAGATGTTGGCATCGCAACGCAGCGCCCCCGACTCCATGTCGCCGCTGTTGACGCCGATCCAGACCAGAATCTGACGCAGTTTCTGGAAGTAGCGGCGCGCTTCCTCCGGCGAGGAAATGTCCGGCTTTGAGACGATCTCCATCAGTGGCACACCGGCACGGTTGAAATCGACGAGCGACCCGCCATCGTTCGTATGGATCAATTTGCCGGTGTCTTCCTCGATATGCACGCGCGTCAGACCGATCCGCTTCGGTCCGTTATCTCCTTCGATATCCACCCACCCATCGACGCAGAGCGGATCGTCGTACTGACTGCGCTGATAGCCGGATGGCAGATCGGCATAGAAGTAGTTCTTGCGACTGATGACATTCTCGTGGGAAATGCGGCAGTTGAGCGCCAGACCGGTGAGCGCCGCGAGTTCGATGGCGCGCCGGTTCGGCGTCGGAAGCGCGCCGGGCAACCCCATGCAGACCGGGCAGACGTGGGTGTTGGGCGGCGCATCGGCATAGTCGGCGCTGCACCCGCAAAACATCTTCGAGCGCGTCAGGATCTGCGCGTGTATCTCAAGCCCGATGGTAACCAGATAGTCCATGCGTTTCCCTGCAATGATGCTGTTCCTGATCCAGCATTATAGCATCACCCAAGCTTATACCCGATCTGACGGAGGAATCCTTTGCGCCATGCAATGTCCTCTTCGCCCTCGATTCCTGCGGGGGCGCTGCCATCGATCACGCCAAGGACGCCGCGCCCCTGATCCGTTATGGCGACGACAACTTCGAGCGGGTTGGCGGTGGCGCAGAAAATACGGCACACTTCTGGAATCGCCTTGATGGCATTGAGCACATTGATCGGGTAGTATCCTGCGCCCAACACGACAATGAACGCATGCCCGGCGCCGATTGCCAGTGCATTGCGCCGCGCCAGGTCGATCAACGCTTCATCGGTGCCGCTCCAGCGCACCAGGCATTTGCCGGACGCCTCGCAGAACGCCAACCCGAAAGCGATGCCGGGAACCGTATTGACCAGCGCCTCGTGAATGTCTTCGACCGTCTTGATGAAATGCGTCTGCCCCAGAATGATATTCAACCCATTCGGGTTCTCGACTTTTACGGTGGTCAGTTGCATATGCATACTCCTCTGCTTTTGGCGCATTTGACGCGCTGTTATCCGGTTGGTATAATCCGTGTGAATTATAGATCAATGGTTCCCCGTACGCAGGAGCACCCCATGGACCTGAGTTACTTTATCACCCCAAACCCCGACTTTGGCGCCCCGGAATGGGTCTTTTTCGTCGCTCAGTTTGTGGTAGCCATCGTTGGTGCGTACCTCTCCTTCATGCACAGCGACACGAACCCGGTGCGCGGTCCGGTGCTGCGGCGTCTGGGGTATGCGATGTCAATTCTGGGTCTGTTGGGGGCTACGGTTGGCGCGTTGCGGCGGAGTGCGATCGAGCCATTCACTGCGCCATACTGGATGACAATTGTCACCGTTCTGTCCGTTCTACTGATTATTTACGCCATCTACTACGCCACCACCATTTACCCCGGACGTCTGGCGGCGTGGGAAGCGTCGCAGCGCGGCAGGGGAACGCGAGCCGCCATGCGTCCGCAGCCGATGCAACGTTCGACGGTGCGTGAAGGAACGGCGCGTGAGGACAAGGTTCCCGCCAATGGCGCCACACCACGACCATCAAGCGGACGACGCGCAGCCCGCCGTGAACATAAGCGGCGTAATAAGTAGTCACGGGTTATACGCTATCCTGAAATCTCTCACCCCTGCCCCCTGCCCCCTGCTTACGCAAACGTCGCCTGCCGCAGCATCAGGAAGCCGCCGATCCGGTACGCCAGCGTCGCATCGATTCGATAGGGAGCGCCAGGAGAACCTGCGAGCGGCGCCTCGACGAATTCCTGATCGCCGGCGATGCTGGCGCTGCCGGTCGCGCCATGTGCGCCGATAATGTCCAGAACAACGAACTGCGGGCGCGCGCCCTGCGCGTAGAGGAGCGAGATGCTCGCCACAGGCGGCGTCCCGGCGCTGATATGCGTCACCCGCGCCAGACGCAATCGCGCAGGGCGCGCGCCGACGATCAGCGCCGCCGCTGCCGCAATTCCAATACCGATCGCAACCCAACGTCGCTGCAGCATGACATACCCTGCCAGTCTTATTGGCGCTATGCCACTCCCATGTCCCACGCCGCCTTCAGGTCCTGCGCCGAGTAGCGCCGGAACGCCAGGATGGTGTTGGTGCGCGTGATGCCGTCGATCCGCGCCAGGCTTTCCGGCACGACTTCGGCAAGTTGTTCGTATTCCGCCAACCGGAGCACTGCGATGATATCGACGTCGCCGGTGACACTGTACACTTCCGCAACATTTGGCAGGTTCGCCACAGCCTGAGCGATCTGGGCGATCTTCGCCGGTTCCGCCTGGATCAGCACAAAAGCGGTGAGCATCAAGCTTCCTTTCGTTCTCATGTATAATGCGCGCAGCGCGAGCGCCTGCCCGAACACCCGGATGCGGGCGCCGCCCGGATCTGCGGGCGGGTCCTTCTGAAAGCGTATCATACATCATGACCGACGAACAACGACAACTATCCGCCATGATCATCTCCCGCGAAGATGTTGTCGCCTGGATGTGGCGCTACACGACTGCGCAATGGAACCGCTTCTTCGGGCTGAATGTCAGTCGTGTCGATGATCTCCTGTATGTTGGCGGCGAGTTTCGCGCCGATCAGTGGCCGCAGTTGCGCACACTGGGCATTCGCGCAGTGCTGAGCCTGCAGGCGGAGCGCGAGGATGCCTTTGACGGTCTGCCGCCGGATCGCGCGCTGCGCCTGGAGGTGATCGACTTCCATCCGCCAACGATTGAGCAGTTGCACTGCGCAGTGGCGTTTGTGCGCACTGCGCATGCCGATGGGCTGACGACGCTCATCCACTGCCATGCCGGCGTGGGACGCGCGCCGCTGACTGCGGCGGCATACCTGGTGGCGCAGGGGGCAACGAGCGTTGCGGCGCTGGAACAGGTGCGTCGCGCGCGTCCGATCATCGGTCTCAACGAGCGCCAGATGCAACGCTTGATCGAGTGGGAACAAGCCATGCGCGGGTGATCTGCTATAATTGCCGCCCTGATGAAACCTTTCGAAATCGTGTCACATGCGAACATCCTTCGTTTCAGCGAATGGATGACGCGATACGCTGCCGTTCCGACGCTGCTGGCGCTTGGATGGATTGGAGCGCTTGCGGTTCTTGGCTTGTCCGATGTTCTCTCATGGGCGCTATCGAGTGCAGGTCGGCTCGTCGTGCTGGCGGGGGCGGCGCTGGCGTTGTGGGTGGCGCCAGGTATGGCGCTGCTCCGATTGCTCTGGCGTGATCACAATCTGTCCATCATCGAGCATATTGGCGTGGCATGGGGCATTGGCGCGGCGCTGCCGCCGATCCTGTTGCTCCTGGCGGATCTTGTCAACCTTCCCTGGAATCGCACAACGACTATTGTGTATGTATTTCTTGCCGCGAGCGCCTGGGTGATCACCATGCGGCGCCGGACGCACGCCCCGGACGATCGACGGCGCAACGCTTCTGCACACTCGCCTGGCTATGTGATGCCGATTGTGTTCGGGCTTCTGCTGCTGGCGCTCATCGCGCGCCTCTATACCGCGCGCGATTTGCTGGTCGGGACGAACGTCGATAATTACCATCATACGTTGATCGTTCAATTGCTGGTCGAACACCAGGGGCTGTTCCGTTCGTGGGAACCGTATGCGCCGCTGGTGACGTTTACCTATCATTACGGGTTCCATGCCAGCGCCGCTTTTTTGCACTGGCTCACCGGCATTCCAACCACGCAGGCTGTTCTCGATGTCGGACAGACAATGAATGCGGCAGCGCTTCTTGCCGTCTTTGCACTGACTGCGCGACTGACCGGCAACAGCGTTGCGGGTATGTGGGCTGCGCTGATCGTCGGTTTCTATAACACGCTGCCAGCCTTTTTGACGTTCTGGGGACGTAATCCGTTTGTCACCAGCCATGTGGCGCTCGTTGCCGTTTTGATCGTCTGGATGGCTGCGGTTGAGGCCGAACGCCGTGATTGGCGGTTGCTCGCGCTGGCTGCCATTGTGAGCGCCGGTCTGGCGCTGTGTCACTATCAAACGACGATCATGGCTGCGCCGATGATTCTGTTCTATGTGCTGGTAATCCGCTTGCATGCATCGCCAGGTGTCATTCTGGCAACGATCGGGCGCACTGCGGCAATCAGCGCCGGCGCCGCGCTGCTGACGATCCCGTGGCTGCTGAATGTGACCGGCGGCTATCTGGACAGAAATGTCGTGCATGCGGCGCGTCCAGAGGCGGCAGCCGGGCAGATACTCGCGGCGGCTGCGCCGGCAATTGCGCCGCTCTATCTCAAAAGTCCGGTGATCGTCGCTGCTGCTGTTGGAGTGCTCCTGGCAGGACGACAACGCGCGTGGCGTGCGCTCTTGCCTGCCGGGTGGACGCTGGTGATGCTGGCGACGACGATGCCGCATCTGCTCGGATTACCGGGCACAGGTGTGATTCAGGGGCAGATCGCAGCGATGACCCTCTACCTGATGGCGGCGCCGCTGGCAGGCATAACGCTGGCGGCGCTCTGTACGGCGCTGGAGCGGGTCGCGTCGCGCCTGACGCTCATTCCAATTGCCATGATCATCGTCACAAGCACATGGGGAGTCGGCTGGCAACGCGATCTGGTGCCGGAGTACATGCGGATGGTCACACCCGCCGATGAGCGAGCGATGGCATGGATACGCGAGCATACGCCGCCCAACGCCCGCTTCATCGTGAACAGCCACCCGATCTATGGCGGCGATATGATCGTCGGAACCGACGCCGGTTGGTGGCTGCCATTCTTTACCGGACGCCAGACGAATGTTCCGCCCATGTCATATGGAAGCGAACTGGCTGCCGATCCACAGTATGCCGCAGACATCCATGCGCTGGCGCGCGATCTGCGGCGCAGACCCTTGATCGATGGACGAGCCGTGCTGGTGGACCTGACGCTGCCCGCAATGATCGACCGACTGAGCAGTGCTGGCTATACCCACGTCTATAGCGGCGCGCAACCAATCGCCGGACCCGGCGGCATTCCTGCACCAGACCGGATCGACACCGCCAGACTGCGTGCAAGTCCGTATTTCCGCCTGATGTATGATCAGGACGGGGTTGAAATCTTTGAGTTGGTGACGCAATGAAAATCACCCTGATCGGTCCGACCTACCCGTTTCGTGGCGGCATTGCGCACTATACGACGCTCCTTACGCACCATCTGCGCCAGCATCACGATGTTCGGTTGATCTCGTACATCAAGCAGTATCCGAAATGGCTCTACCCCGGAAACACAGCGATGGACCCCAGCCCCGATGAGAGTGCGCTGCGCATCGAGTGCGACCGGGTGCTGACGCCGATGAATCCGCTGACCTGGTGGCGCGCCTTTCGTATGATCCAGCGCGATAACCCGGATCTGCTGCTGCTTCAGTGGTGGACGCCATTCTGGTCGCCGATGCTGTTTGCGCTGACCCGTCTGGTGCGGCGTTATACGAATGTGCGCATCTTGTTTTTATGCCATCACGTCATTGCCCCCGATGGCGGCATGTTCGACTGGTACCTGGCGCGGCGCATTCTGTGGCGCGGGCATGCGTTCATTGTGATGAGCGAAGAAGATTTTGCCCTGCTGCGGCGCGCGTTGCCGTGGGCGCGCATTCGGGGTGTGACCCATCCGCCCTATGATGTGTTCAGTCGCACGCCGCTGCCACGCGCCGACGCACGCGCGCGCCTCGGGTTGAACCCGGACGATCCGGTGTTGCTCTTCTTTGGGTTCATCCGACGGTACAAAGGGCTGCGTCACCTGATCCGGGCGCTGCCGCTGGTGCGTCAGCACCTTCCTGCACGTTTGCTGGTCGTCGGCGAGTTCTGGGAGGATGACCGTCCGTATCGCAGCCTGGTGCGCGACCTTGGTCTCGACGATGTGGTTCATTTCCACAGCGAATATGTTCCCAATGAACAGATAGCCGTCTATTTCTCGGCGTGCGACGCAGTGGTGTTGCCCTATCTGGAAGCGACCCAGAGCGGCGTGGCGCAACTGGCGATCGGATTCGAGAAGCCGATGATTGCTACATCCGTTGGCGGGATGCCGGAGACAATCCACGATGGCGAAACCGGACTGATCGTGCCGCCAGGCGACAGCACCGCACTGGCAGACGCCATTGTGCGCTTCTTTCGTGAGGGGTTGGCTGAGCCATTTGCGCAGAATATCCGCATGGCGCGCGAATACGACTCGTGGATGCCACTGGTGCATCTGATCGAAGAACTGGCGGAACCGGCAGCGACACATGCCGAACAACCTGCGCCGCAGACGGCGTCGCCGAGGGTGTTGTAGGACTGCTCCACTATGAGGAATGCGATCTATCGCGGTCAACCAATCCGGTATGGATATACCGGTATCGAGAAACGCCTTGCCGCGCTGCGGACGATGCGCTCCTGGCAGGGCGCGCGGGCGCTCGACGTGGGTTGCGGTAACGGCGCCTACACGTTCGAGATCGGACGCGCCGCCGCACTGGTATGGGGTATTGATATTGATCGGCGCTGGCTGAACGAATTCATCCGTCAACCCCATATCGCGCCGACGATTGGAGTGGGGCAGGCTGATAGCGAGCGCTTGCCGTTCCGCGATGCGGTCTTTGATGTTGTTTTTTGTATCGAAACGCTTGAACATGTGGCGAATGAGCATGCTGCACTTTGCGAAATGCGGCGCGTCCTGCGCCATAGTGGGACACTGCTGCTGACGGCGCCCAACAAATGGTTTCCGTTCGAGACTCATGGACTGCGCGGCATACCGCACAGCTATTTGATCCCATTCGCCTCATGGCTGCCCGAACCGCTCCATCGCCGATACGCCAACGCCCGCATCTACACCGAACACCGTGTCCGACAGTTGCTTGAAGAGACCGGTTGGCGCGATATTCGAATCGATTGGATGCTGCCGCCGTTCGATATGCTGCGCCCACGCGAACTGCAACCGCTGTTTCGCGCTATCGCCAACACCCTTGATCGGACGCCTCTCCGTCGGTTCGGCGTCTCGCTGATTGTGGCGGCAACCAAATAGCATGCGCATCGTGTTTCTCTGCACCTCAAGTCTCGATTATCCATCGCCGCGCGGTCGCTGGCTGCCGCTGGCGCGCCATCTGGCGCGGGCGGGGCACGAACCGCACCTGCTGATGCTGCATCCGACCTTCGACCGCCTGCGCGCGCGGTGGTTCATGTTCGATGGGGCGCACTGCGCATATGTCGGTCAGATGCACGTGTACGGTCTGCCCGGTGAGCGACGACATTTCGGCGCAATGGAACTGGCGTCTGTCTCGCTGCGGGGCGCACTGGCGCTGGCGCTGGCTGCCGTCCGGCTGCGCCCCGACGTCATCCATGTTGCGAAGCCGCAGCCGATCAATGGACTTGCCGGAGTGCTGGCGGCGCGAAGCGGCGCTGCGCTGTATGTCGATTGCGACGATTACGAGGCGGAAGCGAATCGCTTCGGCGGCGCATGGCAACAGCGGGTCGTGGCATGGTGGGAGGATCGGTTGCCGCAGATGGCGCGCGGGGTGAGCGTCAATACTCGTTTCCTCTACAATCGACTGCGGCGTCTGGGCATCCCTGAACAACGGCTACGCTACATTCCGAATGGCGTCGATCTCGCCTGCCGGACACCGCCCGACGAGCGCCGGGCTGCTGCCCTCCGCGCCGCGCTTGGGCTGACCGATCATCCGACAGTGGTCTATCTTGGGGCGATCAGTTCCGTAGCGCATGGGGTGCGTCTGCTCATTGATTCCTGGACGCTCCTCAGTAAGCGTCTGCCATCTGCACGCCTGCTGATCGTCGGCGATGGGGATGATCGCCCGGAATTGATGGCACACGCTCAGGCGCTTGGGTTGCAAGATACGGTTCTCTGGGCAGGTCGTGTTCCTGCTGAAGCCGCTCCGGTATGGCTGGCAATCGGCGACTGCTCGGTCGATCCGGTGAACGATACGCCTGCGGCAGCCGCGCGATCACCGCTCAAGATCGTCGAGAGCATGGCGGCAGGCGTGCCGGTGGTGACCGGCGATGTCGGTGACCGACGCGACATGCTCGGCGACTCTGCCGGGTTGATCGTTCCGCCCGGCGATGCGCGCGCGCTGGCGGATGGAATGGCGATCCTGCTGATCGACCATGCATATCGCGCACATCTGGCGCAGGGGGCGCGCGCGCGAACAGAGACGTATCGCTGGGATCGCCTGACGCAGGCCTGGCAAACCCTCTACCAGGTCAGTGCATAATCTCAGCGACGTGTGCTATACTGCGAGAGAGACAGCGCTTTTCTCGGGCATTCGCTGGTGTGCGCCGCCGCTCGCCGTCGAGGAGTACGCGTGCGTTTTCTGCGACAGCTCGGTGTCATCTGGACTGGCATTTTGCTGGTTATCGTTCTGGCGTCCCTGGCGCTGCCAGGAGCGCGCTTCTTCCTTCTCCCTGCACTCTCCGCTGCACCTTCGATCGTGGCGGTGTCGCCGCCCGATGGCGCACGCGGTGTTTCACCACGCACATCGATCACCATTCAGTTCAGTGATCCGATGAATCCTCCTAGCGTCGAGCGCGCGTTGCGCATCGAACCTGCGACGGATGTTGTCTATGGCTGGGATGTTGATCGCGCGACGTTGACGGTAACGCCGACCACCACGCTTCAGGCTGGCACACGCTACCGCATCACGATGACCGAAACGGCGCTGAGTCAGTATTTTCGTCCCCTGGCGCAGCCGTTCATGTTTTCCTTTGAAACGGCGCCGCCTGCTGGAGTCACTACCCTGTGGCCCCGTGATGGCAGCGTCGATGTTCCGCTCGATACACCGGTCAGTGTGCGTTTCAGCCGCCCCATCGCCCCGCCTGACGCACTTGCCCGTCCTGGGACGCTGCCTGCGCTCCGCAGCGATCCGCCGCTTTCTGGAAGTGTTATCTGGCTCGATCCAGCCACACTCCTCTTTCGCCCAGATCAACCGCTTCGTCCCGGGATGCGCTACACATTCTCACTCTCGCCCGATCTGACGGACCAGAGCGGCGTACCGCTCGGACGCGCCTATACCTGGTCGTTCACGACGCTGGCGCCAGCGGTGCGCGATGTGTCGCCGCCGCCTAACGCGCGTATGGTGGGACCATACGAGCCGCTGCGCATTGTGTTGTCGCAACCGATCAATCTTCAGGCGCTCGAAGGCGCCCTTTCGATTACGCCGATGGCGCCCGGTTCGTTGGAAGATGCACTGTTGCCCGATGGCGCACAGGTTGTGACGTATACGCCAGCCGTTGCGTGGCAAGCCGGAACTGCCTATACGATTGCGCTTCCGGGTGCGCTGGCGGATGGAACGCCGCTCCTGGCGCAACCGTACCGGTGGAGTTTCATTACTGCGCCAAAACCGGCGTTGATTGGCCGGTTCCCCGGTGAAGGGCAGCTGCTCCCGCCAGGAGGCAATGTGCGCCTGATCTTCAGCACGCCGATTGACGCTGAAGCGCTGCGCACACAGATGCGCATCGAACCGCCGGTTGACAATCTCCGTGTGATTGCGAACGATGGCGAAGCGCGCATCGATGCACCGCTCCAGGCGGCGACGCTGTACACTATCACTATTCCGGCATCTCTCCCGGATCGCGCGGGTGTCACCCTCGAGCGCGACTACCAGTTGCGTTTCTTCACGGCGCCTGCCGTGCCATCGTTGGCGCTGCCGGAAGCCAACGGTCGCGTGATTCGGGCGCTGCCCGGTCAGACGATTGCCCTGTTGACGCGACGAACCAATCTCTCAGAGTTGCGCCTGGCGCTCTATCAACTCGATGAGACGACGCTGCTGCGCGCTCTGAGCTTCAGCGATGCTGAGTGGACAACGTTTGAGCCGACGCGCTATGGTCTTTCATTGTTGCGATCCTGGTCGGAACCGCTCACCGACCCGCTCAACACGACGGTGGAATCACGTGTGACAATAGCCCTCGACGACGGCTCACCGCTGCCGCCGGGCATCTATTTCCTGCGCATCCGCACACCCGAACGCGCTGGAACCGGCGTTTTCCTCGTTGTGTCACGCGCTGCGCTCTCGCTCCAGGTTGTCGGACAGCGCGCGATTGTGTGGACGACGGATGTCGTCAGTATGACGGTCATCCCTGACACACCGCTTGCGTTGTATTGGCAGGGGTCGCTGGTCGCTGTCGGGCGCAGTGATGAGCGTGGAGTGTGGACAACCGAACTGACCGGCGTCAATGTGCGCGATCTTGTTGCTATCAGCGGCGACCTGTCCGCGTTCGCTGCGCTGGAATCCCAGCCGCAGAGCACGCCTCCACCGCGCCTGCGCGTCGTTCTGGCGACTGATCGAACGGTCTACACGCCAGGTGAACAGGTCTCAATCCGCGGTTTTGTTCGTCAGATCGGGGCGCAATCGTTCGATCCACCGACGATGGGGCAGACGCTCTCCCTGGAAATGCGCGATCCGTCGGGTCGCTCTGTGCGCAGGCAGATTGCACTCGATGGAACGGGCGTCATCGAGGCGACCTTGCCGCTTCCAGGCGATGCACAACCCGGCATCTACCACATTTCGACGCCGCAGGACGAAGGCGGTGGCGTCACGTTGTATGTCGAAATGCCGGCGCCACCGCTCCGTGTGACGGTCACCAGAACAACGAAGGATCAAAACTCCGTTGTGCTGGTCTCGGTGTGCACACCGGAAGGGCTGCCGGTCGCGGGCGCCGATGTCGTCTGGACTATCGACCACGAACCTCTGCCCCTTCCAACGGGCTACCAGGCAGTGTTCGGCATACCCGATCCTCCGCCGTCATTGTCGGGCACGGGGATCGCCGACAGCAATGGCATACTGACGATCACTGCACCCTCCATACCCTCCGATCCCTGGTATCGGTATCGCTTCCGCGCCCACATTGCCGAACCGCACGGACCTGCCATCATGGTTGAACGACTGCTCGATGCGCCGCCTGCGCCACTCGTTGGGCTTCGCACGCCGTCGTTGATCGTGAGCGCAGGAACGCTAGCGAACATTGATGTCGTGACGCTGTTCGGCGATCAACCGCTCGCCACACAGCGCGTACAGGTCGAGACGACGCTGCTCAACGGCGCAGCGCCCGATGATCCTTCTGCATCTCCCACTGATCGACCAATTCTGAGTCGCGTGCTTGTCACCGACAGCAACGGACGGGCGACAGTTGCCATGCCGCTCCTGGCGCCTGGCACCTATCGGGTGCGTGCATCGCTCACAGGCGCCAATCCGACGCCTCCTCCGACCGACATTATCCTGCGCGCCTACCAGACCGGGTTCACCAACTGGATTGGAGGGCAGGGCGGAACGATGCTGCTGACCGACCGCAGCCGGTATCGACCAGACGATACGGCGCTGCTCCTGCCGCTCGAACCGCTTCCTGAAGGTCCAGCGCTGCTGACGGTGCACAATGGATTGGGGGATGTTCGAGAAGAACTTCGCATGGTGCGCACCGGTGAGCCGGTGACGCTGACCCTCACATCCGACGATGCGCCGGGCGTTCGGGTGACGCTGACGCCTGCCCTGCGCCTGCCCGACCAACGACGCTTGCAGGTCGATCTGCCGGTTGTGGCCATGTCTCCGTCACTGTCGCTCACGTTGACAACTGATTCGCAGGCGTATGCACCTGGTGCAACCGCCGCGCTGACGCTCACCGTCACAGACGCACGTGGCGATCCGATGCCATCCGATGTCCTTGTGCGGGTTGTGACCGACGCCGATGAGACGCAGCAAACGGTCGCGTGGCGTATTCATCGAACGAGCAACGCTGGCGTGCTGCGCATTGATGTTCCACTGCCGCAGACCCCCGGCGTTTTCCCTGTGGACGTGTGGGTTGCCGGTGAATACGGCGTCGGCAGGTCTGGAACGCGATTGATCACGGTTCAACCAATCATTGCACAGATGGTTGCGCCGCCCTTTGCCCGCGCTGGCGATCAGATCGACGCCAGCGTCCGTCTCGTGGCAACCGATGACATCACGTATGAAACGAATGTCACGCTGCGCTTTCCCGATGGAACATCGACGGTTCAGGTTACGGCGGTATCATCAGACAATGCTGTTGCCATCCCATTCACTCTTCGCGCATCCGCTGCCGCCAACCTGGAGATGCAGGCGACCGTTGCAATCGGCGCAACGGTCAGCGAGACGCTGCGCACGACGATTCCAGTCCTCCCTCCTGCCACAACGGCCATCAGCACAGGCGGCGCACTCGTGACCGACCGGTTCGAGACAGAGATAGCACGACCCGGCGAGCGTCAGGCGGAGTGGGGATGGCTCGATGTCGCTATTGCTCCTTCACTGGATGTGCTGGCGCTCGAACGGTCACGTGCGCTGGCGACGATGTCTGATCGACGGGCGCTCGATGACGCGGCGATCCTGCTGATAGCGGCGTCGCTGACGGAGGCGCGACCGGAAACGCAGGCGGCGATCACGCATCTGATGGAGGTGCAAACATCCGATGGGGGATGGTCATGGCACTCCGGCGGCAGGTCGAATCCGGCAATCACCGCAGTAGCGCTCGAAGCGCTCGCCGGCGCGAAGGCAGCCGGGTTCGCGCTGCCCGACGCATCGCTCGAACGCGCAACGACCCTGGCGATCCGCCTCGCGCGCGATCCTGATATCGCGCTCGAAACGCGCGTCTGCCTGAGTTCCGCACTGACGCGACTCAACATCGTTGAGTCATCTCTCGTGCGTGGATGGGACGACGGTGAATTGGATGTTCACGGACTGGCATGCCGCCTGCTGATGCTGCCGCCGGATCAGGCGCGCGTCAGTCCGGCGCTTCCACGGCTCATCAGTCTGGCACAGCGCACAAACGCGAATGCCTGGTGGAGAACGCCGTCCAGCAGTGCGTTTCCCTACGATGATACAGCAACGACAGCGCTGGCGACGCTGGCGATTCACCACGCATCACCGCGCCATCCGCTGGCAAACGATGCCGCGCGCTGGCTGATTGCCCGTATAACGCCAGCCGGATGGGGCGATGCCCTGACGACCGCACGCGTTGTGCAGGCGCTGCGCGCCATCCTGCCTGCAAGTACGTCGGCAACGATTGCGCTCATATTCAATGGCGCTCCTGTCGCGTTTCCTGATACGCCAGACGCTATGCTGCGTCTGGTTCCTATCCCGCTTGAGGACTTGCGCCCGACCAACACGCTCGTTGTGACGAGCGGCGGCGCTCCGGCGCTGGTCGCCTGGCAGGTGACGCACGCCCTCAGCGCGTCGCAACCATCAGAAGGTGTCGGTTTGATCCGTGAGTATCTGAATCCGCACACTGGCGCGTCGCTCGACCCAACAGGGTTGCGCCCCGGACAACTGGTGCAGGTGCGATTGACGCTCGTGGCGTATCACGAACGACGCTTTGTATCGGTGCGCGATGCGTTTCCTGCTGGATTCACGCTGGTCGATGCTGGCGTCAGTTCGATCTTCGATCAGATCGACGCCTTCGACGACCGGCTCGAACTTTCCGCCGAAACGGTGATACCTGGCATTCATCAGCATACGTATCTGATGCGCGCTTCCGTGCCGGGATCATACGCCGTGCCGTCGCCTGAACTGATCCTGCCTGGAGGACGCACGCTTGCAGGCGTGGCGACGACGAACACGGTACGGATCCGGGCGCCATAATTTCGAGGGCGTCTACGAGCGGACGCCCGCCAGGGACGCCCCTACGCCGTCCGCATCTGATATAATTGCCGCACTATGCGCTCGACATCACCGTTTCGCGTTGATCGCGTTCTTTCCATCATCGTCACGACTGCGCTGCTGCTGGCAATGTTGCCGGCAGTGGCGCCGCCCGAAGCCTCGCCTGTTATTCTGGAAGCGCCCCTCGTAGCGTTGCGCGATTCGCCCTTTGGCGTCAACAGCCATCTGGCAACTCGCTATTGGGACCCCGCATCGATGCATGTGCCAGCAGACGCCGTCGCGCGCCTGGGGGTCGGTTGGGCGCGTGAGGATTTCCACTGGTTTCGCATTCAGCCAACGCCCGACGCATCGTACGATTGGACGTTCACCGATGAGGCGGTGCGCGCGCTCAGCCAGCGTGGAGTGAACATCCTGGGCGTCATCGGGCATCCTCCCGGATGGGCAACCTCGTTCCCCAGCGATATTCCGCACGGAGTGTCATTCTACGCTCCCGACCCGCAACGGTTTGCCGCTTTTGCCGCCGCTGTCGCACAACGCTACCGCAATTACATCTCTCACTGGGAAATCTGGAATGAGCCGGATAACCCGCTGTTCTGGAAGCCCGCTCCCGATCCTGTTGCATACGCCACGCTCCTGCGCCTCTCCGCCGCTGCTATCCGGTCGGTCAATCCACAGGCGACTATCCTGATCGGCGGGGTCTACTCGTTTGAACCATCGTTTTTGCGGCAAGTCGCCGAGGCGGGCGCCTGGCAGAGTTTCGATATCCTTGCCATCCACCCGTATGTCAGTCCAAGCGCACCCGAAATCGGCAACCTGGTCGCCGGCGTCGAGGCGGCGCGCGCAGTCGCCGAACAGTATGGCGCACGCCCAATCTGGGTCACCGAGATTGGCTGGTCGAGCGGGCGCGGCGACCGCGATGCCATCGGACTGGTGAATGAGCAGGATCAGGCGAATTTTCTGGTGCGCTCGACGTTGCTCCTCTGGCGCGCCGGCGTCGAAAAGATCTTCTGGTATACCCTGAAGGACGACCCTGGCAACCCATACGGCCTGGTTGGGCTTGGCGTCGGTTATTTCGACTACAGCCGCATGAAGCCGTCATTCACAGCGTACCGGGTGATGACGGAATATCTGGCAGGCGCCAGCCTGGTGGTGGTGCGCGATCTGTTCAGCCGAACCACCGTGCTCGACTTCGAGCAGTTTGGCGCCTGGCGACGCGGCGATCAGGCGTATGGCGACCTGACGCCAACCAACGAGCGCATGCGCAGCGGGCGTGTTGCCGCGCAATTGCGCTACACATTCCCTTCACGCGCCAATGAATTCGTCGTCTTTCGACGAGAGCGACCAGCGCCCATTCCCGATGGTTCCTACGCGCTTGGCGTATGGGTATACGGCGATGGCTCAGGGAACACGCTCAAAGTTTGGGTGCGCGATGCGGAAGGGGAAGTGTTGCAGTTCGCCCTGGGCACGATTGGACCACCGGGATGGCGCATTCTGGAAGCGCCGATTGTCGGCGTTGCGCCGCCGTGGGACAGGATCAGCGGCAACGGCAACGGGAGGGTCGATTTTCCGGCGCGGCTCGATGCCCTCGTGCTCGACGACTCGCCGGATGACTTCGCTGGCAGAGGCGCCATCTATCTCGACGATCTATTCGCCATCAGCGGTCCAGAAGCCTATGACGCGCAGTTTCAACGCGGCGACGCGACCATCGACGTACTGTGGGCGCCGACGCCAGTGCGCGCCAGCATCCGCACCAGTGCATCAACCGCCGTTCTCGTGACACGCGACGGCACAACCTCGACCATCGTTGCCAGCGAGAATCGCCTCGTGATCGACCTTGGACCTGCGCCGGTGTATGTGGTGCACAGGCGATGAGGCGAGGGGCACGAGGCAGAGCAGACACTCGCCCCTCGCGCCTCGCACAACCCAGAGACGTTGCAATGCCACGTCTCCTACGGACAACCCACGCGCCGCGCGCCGCGCCCCTCTCGCCCCTCGCCTCATCCCCTCTCGCCTCTGGCCCCTCTCGCCTCATCCCCTCTCGCCTCATCCCCTCTCGCCTCTCGCCTCATCCCCTCTCGCCTCTCGCCTCTCGCCTCTCGCCTCTCGCCTCATCCCCTCTCGCCTCATCCCCTCTCGCCTCTCGCCTCTCGCCTCATCCCCTCTCGCCTCTCGCCTCTCGCCTCATCCCCTCTCGCCTCATCCCCTCTCGCCTCTCGCCTCTCGCC
>Ga0308410_1000073_pt1 | contig 38674 bp, 32 predicted proteins | sample HotsprOSTMatCore_FD_203467 | JGI IMG/M metagenome (GOLD analysis project Ga0308410, IMG submission 203467) | Hot spring phototrophic mat microbial communities from Octopus Spring, Yellowstone National Park, Wyoming, United States -... | ecosystem: Environmental > Aquatic > Thermal springs > Hot...
GGGGGGTTTAGACGGGTGCCGCCCCCGCCCGCCCGTCAGGTTCCCCCGCCCGCCCGCGGGGCCGGCGTAGGGGCGGGGTTCCCCCCCGCCCACGGGGCGGGCGTAGGGGCGGGGTTCCCCCGCCCGCAGGGCCGGCGTAGGGGCGGGGTCCCCCCGCCCGCAGGGCCGGCGTAGGGGCGGGGTTGCCCCGCCCGCCCACAGGGCCGGCGTAGGGGCGGGGTTTCCCCGCCCGCCCTGCGGGTCCCCCCGCCCGCCCTGCGGGTTGGCCCGCCCGCCCTGCGGGTTCCCCCGCTCGCGCGCGGATCGCCCTCCCGCCCGCGGGCCGGAGGCCGGCATCACCCGGCGCGCGTGGGCGCGCAGGCCGGAGGCCTGCGCCACTTTAGCCGGGGGGCGAAACCCGGGAGGTTGCATCAGCCCCGGCGATGCCTGCCGAACCTTCTATCCCGCCCGTGGTATAATCTGGTGGCGCGCAGGCTGCGCGGCGCATCGGTATGGATGACCTGAACCAGAACGTGATAACCCTCGATCTTCTCGCTCCCAATACGATCGTCCGCGGCGCCGCGGATAGCTATGTCGTGCTGAATTTGATCGGGCGCGGCGGGATGGGCGCCGTCTACCGCGTGCGCCGCATGTCCGACAATACCGTCTGGGCGCTGAAAGAGATGCGGCCCCAGGGCGAGCTGTCCGCCGAAGAACGGGCCGAGAACCGCAAGCTCTTCCTCCAGGAAGCTGAATTGCTCCGTTCGCTCTCCTTCCCCAATCTCCCTGTGGTTGCCGACCTGTTCGAGTACGAGGGCCGCCCCACCCTGGTGATGGAGTTCGTCCCCGGGCAGACGCTCGAAGCGCGTCTCCACGAGGCCAATGCCCCGCTCCTCGAACAGCAGGTGGTCGCCTATGGCATTCAGCTCTGCCGGGTGCTCCAGTACCTGCATACCCGCCAGCCGCCGATTGTCTATCGTGACCTCAAACCGTCCAATATCATGCTCACCCCCGAAGGGGTGCTCAAGCTGATTGACTTCGGCGTCGCCCGCACCCATAAGCCGGGAAAGACCAAGGATACCGTCGCCATGGGCTCCGCCGGTTATGCCCCCCCCGAACAGTATGGCAAGGGCCAGACCGATGCCCGCAGCGATGTTTACGCCCTCGGGGCCACCCTGCTCCACCTGCTCACCAACCTGCCCCCCGTCCCGCTGCAGACCCCCCAGCCCGGCTCGATCAGCCGGCTGAATCCGTCGGTGGACGCGCGCACCGAGCAGGTGATTATTCGCGCCATGGATCTGAACCGCGAGCGACGCTTCGCCTCGATGGCCGAGATGGAACAGGCTCTGCATGCCTGCCTCGACCGGCCCTATGTGGATCCGACCATCGCCGCCCCGCGTCCCCCGGTCAGGCCCGCGCCGGCCCCGGCGGCCCAGCCGGCCCCGGCCCCGGTGGCCCAGCCGGCCCCGGCCCCGGTGGCCCAGCCGGCGCCTGTGCCCGCGCCTGCTGCGCCGGGGACGCGGCCCTGTCCCCGCTGTGGTCGCCTCAATAAGCGGGAGGCCCGCTTCTGCGCCTCCTGCGGCGCGCCCGTCGCCGGCTTGCCCGTTGCCTGGCTGCGCATCCGCTCGCCCTATCGCACCTGGGAACAGCGCATTGATAAGCTGCCCCTGCGCATCGGACGGCGCGACCCCCGCCAGCGGCATTATCCCGAACTCGATCTCGCCGAACACGACCGCGGCATCGCCTCGCGCCACCACGCGACCATCCAGCGCAGTGGCGATGCCTATACCATCACCGATCTCGGCAGCACCAACGGTACGATGCTCAATGGCAAGCTGATCCCGCCGCGCGTTCCGCATCCCCTCCGCCAGGGGGACCGCATCAAGATCGGCGAGGTCGAGATTGAGTTCCGCTGGTCGTAGCCCCGCCAGGTAGAGCTATGTCTGCACCGAGAGTGTTGATCTTGCGCGCCCCGGGCATCAATCGCGATCGCGATGCCGCCCTGGCCTGCCAGCTTGCCGGGGGCGCGCCCGAACGCATCCATATCAACCGCCTGGCTGCCGGGGCCGTCCGGCTCGCCGATTATGCCATGCTTGTCATTCCTGGCGGCTTCTCCTATGGCGATCACCTGGGCGCGGGCAAGCTCCTCGCCGTTGATCTCATCCACCGCCTCGGCGAGCCCTTGCACCGCTTCATCGCCGATGGCCGCCCGGTGATCGGGATCTGCAACGGCTTTCAGGTGCTGGTCAAGGCCGGCGTCCTGCCGGGCCTGCCGCCGGCAACCAGCGCACCGGCCTCCGCCCCTCGGGTGACCCTGACCGAGAATGAGTCGGCTCGCTTCGAGTGTCGCTGGGTGCGCCTCGCGCCGGCCGCGGGAAGTCGCTGCCGCTTCCTTGAGGGGATCGAAGGCCCTATCGAAGTGCCTGTCGCCCACGGTGAGGGCCGCTTCGTCGTGGACCATCCCGCCACGCTGGAAGCCTTGCGCGCCCAGGGGCTCGTGGCCCTGCGCTACGTCGGCGAGGATGGCGCGCCCGCGACCTACCCCGCCAATCCGAATGGCTCGCTCGATGCCATCGCCGGGATCTGCAACCCTCAGGGCAATGTGCTGGGGTTGATGCCCCATCCCGAGAACGCCGTGCTGCCCCACCAGCACCCCCGCTGGTCGCGCGAGCCGCGCCGCGCCGAGGGCGACGGTCTGATGATCTTCCGCAACGCGGTGCGTTATGCCGCTCTGTAAGGGTGCAGCCCTCCCCATCCGCGGTCCGAGGTGCGGCAACGTCCGCCGCCCACTGAGTACACCAGGTCTATGGCACTCTATCCCCCCGACGACCCCTATCTCTTCGTCGTCACCATATTTGGGCTGACCATCTCCGTGCGCTGGTACGGGGTGATCATCATGGGCGGCGCGCTGATCGCCGCCTTCCTCTCCACCCGCCGCGCCGTGGCGCGGGGCTACGACCCCGACCATGTCTGGAACCAGTTGATGCTCGGCCTGCTGCTGGGCATTGCCGGCGCCCGGGCGTACTACGTCATCTTCGAGTGGGAGCGCTTCGCCGGCAACCCCTGGAGCGCGATCAACCTCACCACCGGTGGTCTGGCCATCCACGGCGCGATTATCGGCGCCCTGCTCTCCGTGGTCATCTATACGCGCTGGAAAGGCCTGCCCTTCCGAGACTGGATCGATGTCGGCGTGCCCGGCTTTATGCTCGGCCAGGCGATTGGCCGCTGGGGCAACTTCTTCAACCAGGAAGCCTACGGGCGACCTACCAGCCTGCCCATCGGCGTGCGTATTGACCCGGAGCATCGCGTGCCGCCGTACACCGATCTGCAACGCTACCCTATCGACACCCTGTTCCACGCCACGTTTCTCTACGAGTCGTTATGGAACGTTGCCGGTGTCGGTGCGTTGCTGCTTGCCGACCGGCGCTTCGGCCACGGCGTGCCCGCTGGCCGCCGCTGGCTGCGCCCCGGCGACCTGCTCTTCCTCTACGGCATCATCTACTCCTCGGGCCGCTTCTGGATCGAAGGGCTGCGCACCGATAGCCTCTGCCTCAGCGGGGTTGGCGGCGATTGCGCCGGCTCGCTGCGCGTCGCTCAGGTCATCAGCCTGGCGATCATCGGGGCCTGCGTCGTGGCCCTGATCATCAACCACCGCCGTCCCCAACCGCCTGCGCCCTCACCCTCCCACGCCGGGGGAGGGAACCCCGCTCCTCCCCCCAGCGGGGGGAGGTTGGGAGGGGGGCAGGACGCTGCAAATGGCACGTCCCCGACGAACCTTATCTGAAAATAGGCCCTTGGAGGAGACATGGGGAGAAATCCGGTTCCCCATCCCCTCTCCCACTGAGGAGGGTGTGGGCGGGCGCAGCCCGTGCGCAGGGGGATGGGGCAACCGGGTTTCCCCACATTCTCCCACTGAGGAGGGTGTGGGCGGGCGCAGCCCTCCCAGGAACAACCTTCTTTGCGACGTTGTGCGGCGCAGCCGCATGAGAGTCGAACGCCATAACGCCCGTCGGCGCCCAAAGCAGGCGAAACGAGGGGATCGCGGCCGGCCAGGCCCGCCGCGATCCCCCCAACGGTTCCGTACCGGGCCGCGCAGCGAAACCAGGCCCGACGAGCGCCCCCCCGCTCCTGGCGCCCGGCCAGCGCCCGCGGGTCCCCGGCTCTACGGCGAGCGGCGACGGGCCTGTTGCTGCTCCCAGAGCAGTAGACCGAGAAACAGCGCGCAGATCAGGGCCATGGTGACATTGGCGAAGACGGCCGCGTTGAGCTGAAAGGTCCCTGAGACGAGCCGCATCAGCACATTTGCGCCGGTGGCCAGCAACCCGAGGGCGCCGACCCCTGCGGCGATCCACCGCGCGATCGGGGCGCGGGTCGGATGGCGCATCTGCGTACCCAGAGCCATCAGGACCAGTCCAAAAAGAATCGGGATCGCCGATGTTGGCGCCGCGGTAGCCAGCACACCAGCCGCTCCAAGCACCACCAGCAAGATCCCGGCCCACATTGTGATGTTCATCACTCGACTCCGCTAGACTATCAGGCGAAGGGGACGGCTCTGGAAGCAGAGACGCCCCCTACCATGCAGTATAGCGGAATTGGCGCGCCGGTTCACGTGAAGAATATCACAAGATCGGCGGTGATCTCATTATCCTTGACAGGACGTACGTGGGGGAGGCGCAGGCTCCCCGGGAGGTGGCATAAAGCCTTGCAGGCCCTCCTCGCTCACTCTGCGCGACCAGGGTTCGGGAGCGCGGCGCGGCTGGAATCGGCTCGTCCCGCTCCGCCCCCTCCCTGACCCTCCCCCGGCGGGGGAGGGAACCGCGCGCCTCCCCCCAGCGGGGGGAGGTTGGGAGGGGGGCGCGCCATTGGTGCCGGGTCCGGTTCGGCGGTTCCTGTTCTCCCAATGGTGCACCGTTTCGTCAGCGGGGGAGGGAACCGCGCGCCTCCCCCCAGCGGGGGGAGGTTGGGAGGGGGGCGCGCCATTGCTGCCGGGTCCGGTCTGGCGGTTCCTGTTCCCCAATGGTGCAGAGCGTTTCGTCACACCCGGCTCCCCGCCTACGGTGGAGGCGCTGCTGGCGGTTCGCCGGGCCGCCTGGCCGCCGCGGGCGGGAACGGGGGGTATGCGGGGCGGCGATGCCTCCCCGCCCCCCTCCACTGCGTACCTCCTGTCACATGACGGGCTGCGCGAGCTTCAAATCGTCGTACAGACGCTGAAGGACCATTGCGCCGTAGGGGTCGCCAATGGCGTCGAGCTGGGCAATGGCGCAAGGCAGCAGCATGGCCAGGCGTTCAGTCGTTGTATCGGGAAGGTCTCCCTGATGCACGGCCCGTTGCAGCGCCTCACGGTAGGCGAAGGGGTGGAGCACCAGATCGGATACCTGTAGATGTTCGCTCGGCTTGAAGGATGCGCTCATCGGAGCACCTCGTTTCTATCGCTGATGGCGCCGGCACGAGATATTGCCGTATGCGCCATCTTAGGCGTTGAACATTACCAGTGTGTTGCGGACACGCTGTGGATCGAGAGGGGACGCCATCGTTCCGGGGCCAGGGTCCAGGGCAAGCAGGTCTCCCTATGCCCGCAGGGGGCAGCCTGTCATTGGGGAACGCGCATAGCGCGCCCGGGCGACCGTCGTGCGAGATCACCCTTGACGCAACCACGCTGTGGCGTCGGGCCGGGGGCTGAAGGTGCGGGGCTATCCGCGCGCTGCGGGTAGCCGGTCCGGAAAGCGTTTTCCGGTGCATGCAGTATAGCAATGGTTGGATGACGCTGTCAATCCTTTAGCCGCGAGGCGAACCACGCTCCGGTGCGCCGCAGCGTCTCCAGTTCGATCGCCACCGAGACGTGACTGGCGCCGCGCACCAGGTGGAACTCGCCCCATCCCGCCGTGAGCGCCCGCATCTCCTCGGCCGCGCCCGCGGGCAGCACCCCATCGCGCCCGGCATAGATCAGCAGCAGCGGTGGGCGCTCCGCTCGCGCCGCGATCCGGCGCAGACTGCCCGGCGCGTCGAGGGCGTCGAACAGGTCCCAGGTGCCGATGCGCGCCCGAATGCCGCTGGTTTGCCAGGCCCGCGCGACGTGGTACGGCGAGCCGTCACGGAAGAGGTGCAACAGTTGCGGCCGCGCCAGTCGCAGGGCCTCGATGATCTGCGCGCGCCGGTATTCCGCCATGCTCATCCGCAGGCGCGGCGGAACCGCCCAGAGCGCCAGGGCGTCGCACGGGGCGTCGTCAGCGACCGCCCGGACGGTCACCGCCCCGCCCAGGCTCATCCCCAGCAACCCCACGCGCGCGTACCGCTCCCGCAGCCAGCGCGCCGGCCCCGCCACGCTCTCGATGATCTCCGGGAAGGCTTGCGGGCGCGGGCTTTCGCCGTGCCCGTCCAGGTCGATGAGCAGCGCCGCCAGCCCCCGTCCGGTCAATTCCTCCACGAGCCGCCAGGCGTAGAAGGTCTTGTCACAGCCCGAGCCGTGGGCCACGCACACCGCCGCCGTGGCGCCTCGCGACGGCACGATGTGCAGCGCCGGCACGGGCCCGTGCGCCGCCGGCACGTCCACCCGCGTGACGCCGTAGCCGGGGTGCGGTCCGGGCAGCAGGGCCTGTTTAGGGTCGAGTCGCCGCCACCGCAGGGTCGCCAGGCCCACCTGGAGGGCCAATCCCGGCAGGAGGGTGAGCGCGAGCGCCCGCGGCCCCGGTCGCCTGGCAAGCCCCGCGAGGGCCAGGAGCGGCGCCCCGGCGCCTCCGCTCCAGCTCAGCCCGCGCAGGCCGGCCATGGCTGCCAGCCCCTCCAACAGTCCCAACCAGACTCCCAGCGCGTTCAGGTACGATGATCGCATTGCCGTATTTCAGACTGTAGACCCTCATGCGGCTGCGCCGCACACAGCTCCGCGGGCGGGTAGTCTATACCAGCCTGGACAACACCCAGATCCAGGCCCTGGCGCCGATCGCCGCCCTGCGCGCCCTGGCCGCCGATCCGGCGATCGCCTATCTGCGCCAGCCCGATTACCTGATGCCATCCGGCGAACTGCAGGTCGGGCGACTGACCACCGTGGGCGTGACCCACGCGAATGCCACGGCCTGGCCCAACGCCGGCTATCGCGGCGCCGGGGTGCGGATCGCCGTGATTGATGGCGGCTTTGAAGGCTACACCCAATGGCGGTAGCGTCAAGCCAGATCTGGCGGCCTTCGCCAATGTTGATACGCGCGCCTACGGCACAACCCCGGGCCAGCAGTTCAACGGCACGTCGTCGGCCACGCCGCACGTCGCCGGAGCCGCCGCGCTGGTGCGGGGGGCCTTTCCCGGTTATGGTCCCGCCCAGGTCACCGCCTTCCTGACCGGCCGGGCGATCGACATGGGGCCTCCTGGCCGTGACACCATCTCTGGCTACGGGCGCCTATGGCTGGGCGATCCACCGGCGAGCAACACAACGCCATCGCCATCCCCGTCGCCATCGCCGTCGCCGTCGCCTACCCCGTCACCACCATCGTTGTTCCGCGTCTTCCTGCCGACGTTGCACAGGTAGAGCCGGCCTGCCGGGCGAGGCCCCCGATGCGCGGCGCGGAGGTCGCCACGCCCGCACGCCAGGGGCCGCACGCCGTTCCGCCGCGCGCCGGCCAGATTGGCCGCATCATCTTCCGCCAGGTCGTGTATACTCTACCACGTACCGGGCGCCCGCATCCGGGCAAGGCGGGCAGGGCGCCCGCGCGCCCGCGGTCCGGCCCCTGGACTCACGTGAACATAAGCCCTCGGCGAGGGGTGTGGGGAAACCAGGTTCCCCCACGCCCCCGCCCGCGGGAAGGTGCGGGCGCAGCCCTTACGCAGGGGGATGGGGCAACCGGGTTTCCCCATCCCCCCGCCCGGTGGAGGGTGTGGGAGGGCGCAGCCCTCCCAGGAAGGATGTTCATCCCGTCGGTGTGCGGCGGAGCCGCATGGACGGCTGACGGGAGTTGGGGGCGCCCGATACTCTGGAGGCGCGGAGAACACCAGTTTCTCCCGAGTTCACGCCGGTGGGGTGCGGCGAAGCCGCACAAGTAGCTGGGATCTGGAAGGAGTGAGGCATGGCCCGGCTCAGTGAAACGGAGATTACCGCGCGGCTGGAGACGCTCAGTGGCTGGACGCGCCGTGGCGAGGAGATCGTCAAGACCTATAAACTGCCGACCTTTCCGGCGGCGATCGCCTTTGTCGTTCAGGTCGGCTTTCTGGCCGAGGCCGCCGGCCATCATCCGGATGTGGACATCCGCTATAACAAGGTGACGCTGGCGTTGACCACCCACGATGCCGGCGGGTTGACGGAGAAGGATTTCCAACTGGCCGCCGCCGCCGATGAGGCCATGGGGTAGGAACCACGGCCCCGTCGCGGCGGGAGGAGGCGCGGGAGGGCCTGGCGGTCCCAGACGTTCCCATCGGGCAGCGGCGCGGGGAAAGTGGGTTGCCCCGCTTTCCTCCAACCGCCGGTCAGCGGGGTTCTCGCGGCGCCCCTGCGCATCCTCAAGATGAAGCAAAACGGTTCCTGGGAGGGCTGCGCCCTCCCAGAGCCTCCCAATAATGGCATGGCCGAAATTGACGGGATCTTTTACGCCCGGCGCGGAGAGGGAACGCCGGTCATTCTGCTCCACGGGGCCGGGGGCACGCACCGCCACTGGGGCGAGTTGTTCGCGCCCCTGGGCGCCACGGCGCGGCTGATCGCTCCGGATCTGCCCGGCCACGGGCGCTCGGCGCCGCCGGGGCACACCAGCATCGCCAGCTATGCAGGGGTCGCCCTGCGCCTGCTTGATGCGCTGGGGCTTGACCGGGCCGTGCTCGCCGGTCACTCGATGGGCGCGGCGGCGGCCCTGGAGGCGGCCCTGGCCGCGCCGGATCGGGTGCGCGGGCTGGCGCTGATCGGCGCCAGCGCCCGCCTGCGGGTGGCCCCGGAATTGCTCCGGGGGCTCGCCACCGACCCCGATGCGGCCATTGAACTGCTGGTTCAGTGGATCTACCCCGAGGCGGCGGCACACCTGCGCGCTCCGGCGGCGGCCGAGTTCCGACAATGCGATCCGGCGGTGCTGCGCGGCGATTTCGCCGCCTGCGATGGGTGGGACGCGCGCCCCCGCCTGGGAACGCTGCGCCTCCCGGCGCTGGTGATCTGCGGCGAGGCCGACCGGATGACGCCCCCGAAACTGGCCCGCGAGTTGCAGACGCTGCTCGAGGCCGAATTGACGCTGCTGCCAGGCGTCGGGCACATGCCGATGCTCGAGGCCCCCGAAGCCACCGCTGCGGCGCTCCAGCAGTGGCTGGAAAGGCTGTAGAGGCAGCAGTCAGGGCGTCCTCCCACAGCCGTCCGTCGCTGTTCGGCCCGGCCCTTACTTGCCAATACAAAAACGCGAAAAAATCACCTCGAGCAGGTCATCGCCGACCGTCTCGCCGGTAATCTCGCCAAGGGCATTGAGGGCTGCGGTCAGGTCGCCGCCGATGAGGTCGGTGGGATGCCCGGTTTCCCAGCCCGCCAGGGCGGCGCGGAGGTGCTCCTCGGCGCGACGCAGAGCGTCGCGGTGGCGCGGATTGCTCACCAGACGGGCCTCGGCGGCGGCGGGCGGCACCCCGCCGAGGAGCGCGGCAGCCACGGCGCGCGCCAGGGCCGCGACGCCCTCGCCGGTGCGCGCCGAAATAGCGACGCTGCTCAGACGCCGCGGATGGGCGAACGGCGCCTCGGGCGGCCCATCCGCGCCGGAGCGGGCGTCAATCTTGTTCCACACCAGAATGGTCGGCTTCTCCAGCGTAAGCCCGGCGATCTGGGCGTCGCCGGGGGTGAGGGGCGCCGCCGCGTCGAGCACCAGCAGGGCCAGGTCGGCGCTATCGAGGGCCGCCCGCGCCCGCTCGATGCCGAGTTGCTCGACCGGGTCGGCGCTCGCGTGGATGCCGGCGGTGTCCACCAGGGTCACCGGAATACCTTCCAGATTGGCCGTCTCTTCCAGCGTGTCGCGAGTGGTGCCGGGAATGGGGGTGACGATGGCCCGCTCGGCGCGCAGCAGGGCGTTGAGCAGGCTGGACTTGCCGACGTTGGGCCGGCCCACGATAGCCACCCGCGCCCCCTGGCGGTAGATGATGCCCTGCTCGGCCCCGGCGAGGAGCCGCTCCACCGTGGCCAGGCCGGCGCGCAGCGACGGGCCGAGGTCCTGCGGTTCGACCTCGTCTTCGGGAAAATCTACCACCACGGTGACGTAGGCCAGACACTCGAGCAGGGCCGCGCGCGCGCCGCGCACCTCGCGGGCGAGCCAGCCGCCCAACTGAGCCTGGGCCAGGGCCAGCCCGGCGGCGGTGCGGGCGCGGATCACGTCGAGGGTGGCCTCGGCCTGTGAGAGATCGATGCGCCCGTTGAGGAAGGCGCGCAGGGTGAACTCGCCGGGGCGGGCCAGGCGCGCCCCCGCGGCCAGAACCAGCCCCAGGGCGCTCTGGAGGGGTTGCGGCCCGCCGTGGCAGGAGATCTCCACCACATCCTCGCGGGTGAAACTGTGCGGCGCGCGCATAAAGGCCACCAGCGCCTCGTCAACGACAGCGTTGGTGGCCGGGTCAACCACGTGGCCGTAGCGCAGGCGATAGGGGCGCAGGGGGCCAGGGCGGAAGGGGCGGAAGATGCGCGCGGCGATGGCGCGGGCCTCGGCCCCGCTGATGCGCACGATCCCCACCCCACCCTCGCCGGGAGGGGTCGCAATCGCGGCAATGGTATCGTCGTACACTGCTGGCAGGCTCTCGACACGAATCCACGCGCCCGATAGGGCGCCTGCCTCTATTGTAGCAGTTTCTCACGTGACCATGGGGGAACCCGGTTCCCCCATCCCCCCGCCCGCGGGAGGGTTTGGGAGGGCTACACCCTCACGCAGAGGGATGGGGAAACCGGGTTTCCCCATCCCCCCACCCGGTGGGAGGGTCTGGGAGGGCGTAGCCCTCCCAGGAAGGATGTTCATCCCGTCGGGGTGCGGCGGAGAGCCGCATGGACGGCTGAGGTGAACATACGCCCTCGGCGAGGGGTGTGGGGAAACCGGGTTTCCCCACGCCCCTGCCCGCGGGAGGGCCTGGCCCTCACGCAAGGGGATGGGGGAACCGGGTTCCCCCATCCCCCCGCCCGCGGGAGGGTTTGGGAGGGCTACACCCTCACGCAGAGGGATGGGGAAACCGGGTTTCCCCATCCCCCTGATACGGCCCCGGGGCCTTTGACGCGGCGCTGCCCCTGAGCTATAATGCCTGTGGGCCGGTAGCTCAGGGGTAGAGCACCTGACTTTTAATCAGAGGGTCGTGGGTTCGATTCCCACCCGGCTCACCATTCCAGCCGTCCATGCGGCTCCGCCGCACACCGACGGGATGAACATACTTCTTGGGAGGGCGCAGCCCTCCCAAACCCTCCCAGGGGCCGGGGCCTGGGTGCGCGGGCCTCCGGCCCGCGTCCGCTGAGGTATGGGGAAACCCGATTTCCCACCCCTTCGCCGAGGGCTTATTTTCACGTTAGGAAGCCTGGTGTCAAGAAGGCACCAGGCTTCTTTGTTGCCGTTGACAGCCAGACTCCGGCTGACAGCCAGGGACGGCTGATCGAGGAGCGTGACAGCGCGCGCCAGGCCCTCGACCAGGAGCAGAACCAGGCTGAGCGCCTGCGCAAGCTGCTGCGCGAAGCGCGCGAGCAACCTGGGGCAGCGCGTATGGCCAGCAGCGCGCCGGCGAGCGGTGCGCCCCCACTGGCATTCCCTGCACCGCCGCCCGCTGACGCGGTCACCGAAGCGATCGTCGTCGTGGTTGCCTGCGACGTGGGCGCGATGATCAGCGACGTGCGGTCGGTGAATGAGAAGCTCGCGCGGCTGATCTCTGTCAGCCGCGCGGACATTCCACCCGAGCAGCGCCGGGCGCTCGCTGGCGCGCTCCGGAAGAATGTAGACGTAGCAGCGCACCTCCGGCTTCCTGGCTCGCAAGCCTCAACTGCTGATAGCGCGCTCCGAGGGGGCGGCTTCGATGGCCCAGGATTGCACGCCGTGGGCTACGAAGGAGAAGGGCCGCACTACCACTCCCGCGCCGGTCAGGGCCCGCTCCAGTTCCAGCCGGCGGTCGAAGGGGCAGGCGAAGACCATGAAGCCGCCGCCGCCCGCCCCGGTGATCTTGCCGCCCCAGGCGCCGTGACGCAATGCCAGGGCGTAGACCTCTTCGACGATCGGCGGGGCGATGTGCGGCGAGAAGGCTTTCTTCACCTCCCAGGCATCGTGGAGCAAGCGCCCGAAGTCGGCGATGCGCAATTCGCGCAGGTAGCGCGCAGCCTGGTCGACAAAGGCTTTGGTCTCGTCGTGGTAGCGCAGGGTGTCGCCTTTCACCAGGCGCTGCACCTGGTCCTCCATCAGGTGCCGGCGCAGCAGTTGCCGGTCGCCGATGTAGCCGATGATCAGGCAGCTCTCCAGTTCGAGCAGGGCGGTGGGGTCCATCACCACCGGCTCGACGATCACCCGCCCGGCCCCGAAGTGGTAGACGCACATGCCGCCAAAGACCGCGGCGTACTGGTCCTGGCGCCCGCCGGGGATGCCGAGATCCTGGCGTTCGATGCGGTAGGCCAGTTCGGCCAGTTCGTGGGGGTCGTAGCGCTCGCCAGCGACGTTGTAGAGCAGGTGGAGCATGCTCACGACCAGGGCGGAGGAGGAGCCGAGGCCGCTGCCGGGGGGCGCGTCGCTGAACATGGTGATGTTGTAGCCGGGGCGCTCGGGGGTGAAGGCCGGGCGCAGGTGCGGTATGGCGTCGAGCACCGCCTGGGGCAGGGGCAGCCGCCCGTCCCAGGCGCGCCCGCTGACCTGCCGGCTGACCTCTTGCAGGTCGAGCGAGCGGATGATCAGGCCCGGCTCCACGCTCGGGCTGAGCATGCAGCGCACGTAGAGGTTGATGGTGCAGTTGAGGACCTTGCCGCCGTACTCTTCAGCATAAGGGCTGACGTCGGTGCCGCCGCCGAAGAAGCCGATGCGCATCGGGGCGCGGGCTTTGTAGATTTTCACGGCCATCCCTCTCCGCTCTGGTCGGGTCGCGAAGCGGGGCCAGTATAGCAAGGAGGGGCCGAAATGGCAAAGGCATAGTTCAGGCCGACGGAACGAGGCGCCGTGCAAGACGGTACGTCGACATCGTCCGCCCGGCGACTGAAGCCGCGGGCTAGCCGATGCGAAGCCCGCTGGCGCGGGCTCGACAGGCCACGCAGGTAGCCTTCGCACCAGGAGCCGAGGCGTTTACGCCCACAGCGCGGACGATCAACCGGACGTTGACGTAGCCCTGGTCGAAAGGTTAGTTATTCGATCCTGCTATGGTCTGTGCTATACTGCGAGAACGTTCAACCCCATGGGCATCCTGGCAGTGCGAGACGCCATCTCGGAGGCTTTCATGGACTTCACAGCGGTGACTGATCCCATACGCTGTCCAGACGCTTTTCGCTACGAGAGCAGTGACGCGCTCCAGGCCCAGGCGGCCTGCCTGCTGATCCTGGGCATTCATCTTCGCCGCGATGTGGAGGCAATGCGAGCCCGGTCAGATGAAGATGAAATCGACAGCGATGTGCTTCCCAGCGATGATATGGAACAGTTTCCTGTCCCGCAGGTGAGACGGGGTCCGACGCGCCGATCGGCGTCTGATCTGCAGAGGGAACTCTTACAAAGGTTTCAGCCTCGTTTTTGGGAAACGGCGACCGGTGACCTCGCGCTTTCATTTGAGCAGGACGTATTCTTCGAACTCGCAGTCGGGTTCTATGACAACCCCTCGCCTGAGACGGCGATGCTGCTTATGGAAGCCTGTCTGTGGCATCCCGATGAACTGGTCCGGGTGGCTGCTGCTGCCTCAAGTATGCCGATCCGACGGGAGCCGCAGCGGCCACTTGCTATCCTCGAACAAGGGACCCTCAGCGATCAGCCGTTAGTCGTAGCTGTCGCCGCCACCGCCCTCGCTGCAGTAGCACCTGAGCACTCGCGACTACAGGCTTTGCTACAACCTCAGGCCAATCCTCCGTCTGGGAACCCATCACGCACCTGCTTACTCGTGCATGGAACGTTTGGCCAGACGTCTGCGTGGTGGCAGCCCGGTGGTGACCTCCACGACTACATTGCGCAGAACGTTCGCTCAGATGTTTATGATGCACCGGATCGATTCTCATGGTCCGGCGGCTGGAGCGACGCGGCTCGCAGTCTTGGAGGCTACGGGCTCTATTCCTGGATTCAGCAGAAGCAGTTTGCTCAACCGGCAACGATCGTGGCCCATAGCCACGGTGGGAACGTCGCGATGCTTGCCTCACAGAACGGCGCCCATTTTGATACGCTTGCCCTATTGAGCTGCCCGGTTCACTATTACAAGTACAAGCCGGATTTTTCACGGATCTTCAAGACCGTCTCAATTCGTGTGCGCCTGGATCTAGCCATCCTGGCTGATGGCGGCGGACAGCGGTTTAAGGATCCGGCGATTCAGGAAAAAGTCCTGCCGATCTGGTTTGACCACGGGGCTGTCCTTGCTCCACAAACCTGGATCCAGTACAATCTGGGCAGCATGCTATGAAGGCATTGCTGTGATGAAGGGAGCAAGGTGGACCTGGGGCAACTTGTGCGGCTCTATGCGAGTCATGCCTTGTGGCGCGCAACCCGACTGCCAGCGGCAGGTTGGGCACTGGTGCGTGCGCTCAGCTCCACGGATGTGACGGTCCGTGAACTGGCCGGGATGTTCCTCGTCCAGGGCGATGGGCGGTCGCTACCCCTGCTGCTTGACGCGGTCCGCAAACGAGAAAACCTGCCACTCGTGCTGACCATCCTGGCAGACATAGGGGATATGCGCCTGGAGCCGCTCTTTCGCGAATTCAGCACCGACGAAGAAGCCCCCGTCGCACAGGCGGCGCGCCAGGGTCTCGAGACAATACGCCTCCGCGCACATGCCCCGGAGGCAATGCCCTGAGGAGGCGCTCGCACTCTTCCGCGCTGCGCGGGGTCGCCTCCTCAGCCGGTTTGGCTTGATGGACGAACGGTCAGCGCGTATTGTGCCCTGACCTCGACGCCACCCTACCCCGTCACCCCCTCCAGGCGGTCCTCCAGGTCGGCGTAGATGCCGCGCAGCCGTTCGAGAGTCTCTTCGTCGGCCTCCCAGAAGCCCCGTTCGCAGGCTTCGAGCAGCCGGCGGGCCATGCCTGCCGTGGCGTGGGGGTTGAGCCGGGCCAGCCGCTCGCGCATGGCCTCGTCGAGCAGGTAGGTCTCGGCGACGCCCTGGTACACCCAGCCGTCCACGGCGCCGGCGGTGGCGCTCCAGCCGTAGGTGTTGCTGACGCGCACTTCGATCTCGTGCACGCCTTCGTAACCGTGGACGAGCATGCCCTCGAACCACTTCGGGTTGAGCAACTTGGCGCGGCTCTCCAGGCGCACCATCTGCTCCAGCGAGCGCACCCGGCCGCCGCTGGCCCCGCTGAGCGCCTCGACCTCGGCGACCATCACCGTGGGCCGCGCGCCACGCAGGCGCTCCACGCTCTTGGTGACGCCGCCCAGGTACTCGTAGTAGTGATCAACGTCGGAGATGCCGGTCTCGACGCTGTCCACGTTCTGGAAGGTGGCTTCGACGGTGGCCAGCACGCCCTCCAGCAGGGGCCGCGCCTCGCGCCACTCGCCGCCAGGGGTCATGGCGAAGCCTTTGCGGTTCATGAAGACCTCGCCTAGCTCCTGGTCGTCCTGCCAGGTGCTTTGTTCGACCATGTGGTTGACGTTGGCCCCGTAGGAGCCGGGGGCGTTGGAGAAGACCCGCGCCGCGGCTTCTTCGAGGCTGATGCCCAGCGACGCGGCCAGGTCCAGGGCATGCTTGCGCACGAAGTTGGCTTCGAGCGGCTCGTCGGCGCAGGCGGCGAGCCGGGCGGCCCTGTCGATGAGCATGGCCTGGTGCGCCATCAGGTCGCGGAAAATGCCACTCACCGTGCAGACCACGTCCACTCGCGGGCGGCCCAGCTCGGCCAGGGGGATGAGGGCCACATCGGAGACCTTGCCGAGTTCGTCGGTGACGGCGCGGGCGCCGAGGAGGGCGAGGGCCTGGGCCACCCCTTCGCCGCCGGTCTTGATGTTGTCGGTGCCCCAGAGCACCATGGCCACCGTTTCGGGCAGCGCGCCCTGCTCGGCGGCCAGGCGCGCCAGCAGTTCGCGCACGCAGGCGGCCCCTTCGCTCTGGGCGGCTTCGTTCGGCATCCGGTAGGGGTCGAGGCCGTGGAGGTTGCGCCCGGTGGGAACCACCGAGGGGTCGCGCACCACGTCGTTCCCGCCGGAGGGCGGAGTGTAGCCGCCGGCGAGGGCGTTGAGCAGCCCGCGCACTTCATTGTCGGTGCGCAGCCGGGCGAGCAAGTCTTGCAGGAAGTTCGCCAGCGGGGCCAGTTCACCGGCGTCCACCCCTTCCACTTCGAGCGGACCGCCCTCGACCATGCGGCGCACGGCGGCGCGGCAGCGATCCTCGATGGCCCGCCACTGTTCCTGGGCCTGGGGATCGCTGGCTATGGCGCGGCGCAGGGCGGCGTAGTCCAGCCCCATCCTGGCGGCGACGCGCTCGGGAAGCGTCGGCGCGCTGGCAACGGGGCGCTGGAAGGCCGCCACCAGGGTGAGAATGTCGGTCAACTCCTCGGCCTCGGGCGGCCGCCCCAGGACGTGCAGCCCGACCGGGATGAGGCGCTGCTCGATCTGCAGCAGTTCGTGGCTCAGGCGCGCCAGGTAGCCCTCGGCGGCCTCGCCGTCCGGCGTGGCGCCCTGGTTCTCGGTCGCGGCGCCGCCGGCCGGACCCAGGCCCACCTGTTGCGCCAGGGCGTCAATCGTTTCCAGCAGGCCGGGATCGGGACGCTGGCGGTACTGCTCGATGCTGTCCTTCAACTGGCGCAGGCCCTTGTACAGCCCGGCGTGCTGCACGGGCGGCACCAGGTAGCTGACCAGCGTGGCCGCGCCGCGTCGCCTGGCGATGGTGCCCTCGCTGGGGTTGTTGACGCAGTAGTAGTAGATGTTGGGCAGCCCGCCGAGGAGCCGGGCCGGCCAGCACGTCGGCCCCAGGCCGGCCTGCTTGCCGGGCATGAACTCCAGCGCGCCGTGGGTGCCGATATGCACCACCGCGTCGGCGGCGAAGACCCGGTCGATCCAGGTGTAAAATGCGGCGAAGCCGTGGTGCGGGGCGGCGTCGCGGGCCATGAGCAGGCGCATGGGGTCGCGCTCGTAGCCGAAGGTGGGTTGCACGCCGATGAACACGTTGCCCAACTGGCGCCCCAGGATCTGGAAGCGCCGGCCATCGCTCAGCAGGTCGCCCGGCGCCGGCCCCCAGAAGGGTTCGATCTCGGTGTAGGCGGGGAAGAGCCGGCGGTACTCCTCGACGCTCAGATGGGCCGCGACGTTGGCGTCGGTCCCGTTGATCAGCGCGTTGCCTTCGACCACCATCTGCCGCAGGGCCTCGGCGCTGGCCGGTAGTTCCACCTGGTAGCCGGCGGCCTTCAGTTCGCCAAGCAGTCGGTAGAGGCTGGCGAACACGTCAAGGTAGGCGGCGGTGCCGATGCTTCCCATATTGGGCGGAAAGTTGAAGAGCACCAGGGCGACGCGCTTCTCGGCGTTGGCCTTGCGGCGCAGGGCCACGCGGCGGGCCACGCGGTCGGCCAGGCGCTCGATCTGCTCGGGCACCGGCACGGCCACCCCGCTATCGCCCGAGGGGCCGCCATAGACCAGCGGCTCGGTCGCGCCTTCGAGTTCGGCCAGGGCCACGTTCATGGCGATGTGCATCGGGTTCAGGCCGCGTTCATCGCGCTGCCACTCCTCGACCCGCTGGAAGACCAGGGGAATGGCCTGGAGGAAGGGCGCGTTGAGCGCCTCCAGGGCCACGCGGGCCTCCTCGGGGCGGCTCTGAGCCATGCCGCCGGCCAGGGCGAAGCCCGAGGTAGTGAGCAGCAGATCAATGGTCGGCTGGCCCTGGGCGTCCTTGAAGAACGCATCGAGAGCCGGGCGGTTATCCAGGGTGGCGGTGTAGGCCAGGCGCGCCTCCAGCCCGCGCGCCTCCAGCGCGTGGACCAGGGCGCCCAGGTGGGCCACGTTGTTGCCAAGGGTGATCACCCGCAGCGAGAGCAGCCCCACCACCCCCCGGTCGAGCCGCAGGCGGCGTTTGCGCTGCCACTTCTCGTAGCTCTTCAGGTCGGCGAAGGGCGCCGGCGCGTCGGGGTGCCAGAGGGCCACGTCGGGGTAGAGGTCGGCGTCGCGCACGGGCAGGCGGCCCCCCAGTTCGGGCACGTAGCGCTCGCCGATCAGGCAGAGCATGCGTTGCAGGTTCTCGGGGCTGTTGTTGACCCAGTACTGGTGCAGGCTGATGAAGCTGTGCAGGTCGCGGAAGCGCCCGGGCAGGAACTTCAGGATCTTCGTCAGCCCCTTGACCATGGCGAGCTGGCGCGACACTTCGCCGTGGCCGTGCCTGGGCTTGAGGGCCTGCATGATCCCGTCGTGGCCGCCTTCGGCGCCCTGGCCGCCGAGGGTGAACTTACCCATGCGCGTCAGCCGCGCCAGGGTCGGGTTGCTCATAATCACGGCCACCGGGCAGGCAGCCCCGGCGAGAATCGGTTCCAGCGGGCGCACATAGGTTTCGCCGAAGAGCATCGCGCCGAGCACGAAATCGGCGCGGGCCACCTCGTCGCGCACCTCGGCGAGGCGGGCCGGGTCGCCCAGATCCGCGCCGGTGTAGACATTGATGGTGACCGGCACGCCATGGTCGCGCTGCATGGCGGCGGCGGCCGCCCGCAGCCCGACGGTGTAATTATCCTGGGTCGTGAGCACGACGATTCGCATTGCTGCCTCCTTAAGCATGCGCAGCGAGCCGGCATTCGGGGCCGGATACCGGCGATCGTACACCCGCGCCGCGCCCCCTCGGGGGAGGGAATCTTCACGCCGGGTAAGGAAGGCGCAACTGCGGGGCGGGCGACGCGCCACGGGGCCGGTGGGGGGCCACCGGACGGATCGTCCGTCTCTACCAATGTATCATACGAGACGCCGCGCGCTCGTGAGCGCTGGAGCGCTTCGTAACGTGAACATAGGCTGCTGGAGCAGGGGTGTGGGGAAACCGGGTTTCCGCACGCCCCTGCCCGCGGGAGGGCCTGGCCCTCAAGCAGGGCTATGGGGAAACCCGGTTTCCCCATACCTCCGCCCGCGGGAGGGTTTGGGAGGGTGCAGCCCTCCCAAGAAGAACCTATGTTCATTCCCTTTCGTGTGCGGCGGAGCCGCATGGACGGCTGGTGTGTAGATGGGCTACGTCAACGTCCGGTTGATTGTCCGCGCCGTGGGCGTAATGGGTTTTAAGAATTAAAACGGGTATAGGCCGCGCAGGCGGCCTTCGCATTCCGTAGCCGAGGGCTTTAGCCCCACGGCCAGCCCGGCATAGCGGATGAATTTCTCAAAGACCATAACGCCCCGGCTACCGCTGCGCAGGCCACCTGCGTGGCCGGTGGAGCCCGCGAAAGCGAGCTTCGCAGCGGCTAGCCCGTGGCTTCAGTCGCCGGGTGGACGACGTTGACGTAGCCCTGGTTGCATGGAGCGGCAATCTACTATCCGCAATCTAAAATCTAAAATTATATACCTCCAGGGGGTACCCTCGATCACGTGTCGCTCTTGTGCGGTATGGTATACTATGCCTGTGCTATCCGCAGGGGGGTATGTCCCGCTGCGTGTTCGCGAGGAGGGTTTGCATGCACAACAAAGTTGTGATTATCGGCTCGGGTCCCGCGGGCCTGACCGCGGCCCTGTATGCTGCCCGCGCCAATCTGGAGCCGCTGGTGGTGCGCGGGTTGCAGCCCGGCGGCCTGATCGCCACCACCGCTGAAGTCGAGAATTATCCGGGTTTCGTCGAGGGCATCGGCGGCTTTGAACTCGCCGACAATATGGAGAAGCAGGCCGCCCGCTTCGGGGCCCGCTTTCTGGATACCCTGGTCACGCGGGTTGACGCCGGGCAGCGCCCCTTCGTCCTCACCACCGACGACGGCCAGCAGCTCACCGCCGACACGCTTATCGTCTCCACCGGCGCCTCGCCGCGCAAGCTCGGCGTCCCCGGTGAAGAGCGCCTGGCCAATCGCGGGGTGAGCTACTGCGCCACCTGTGACGGCTTCTTCTTCCGCGGCAAGAAGGTGGTGGTGGTCGGCGGCGGCAATAGCGCCCTCGACGAGGGCCTGTTCCTCACCCGCTACGTCAGCGAGCTGATTATCGTCCATCGCCGCGACGCGCTACGCGCCGATCCCATTTTGCAGGAGCGCGCCTTCAGTAATGAGAAGATCCGCTTCATCTGGGACAGCACCGTCGAGGAGATCCTCGGCGAGGACCGCGTCAGCGCCGTGCGCATCCGCAATCTGAAGACCGGCGAGACCAGCGAACTGGCCGCCGATGGGGTCTTCCCCTACATCGGCCACGTGCCCAACACGAAGCTCTTCGAGGGCATTCTGACCCTCGATGCGGGGGGCTACATCGTCACCGACGGGCGCCAGCGCACCAATGTGCTCGGCATCTTCGCCGCCGGCGACGTGGTGGACCACATCTACCGCCAGGCGATCACCGCCGCCGGCGAGGGCTGCAAGGCGGCCATGGAGGCCACCTGGTACCTGGCCGAGCAGGAGCACGCTGCCAGGAAGGCCGCCCAGGCCGAGAGCGTGTCATCGTAACCGGAGTTATGCGGTGGAGGGGTGCGGAGAGGCGAAGCCTACCCGCATCCCCCCCCGTTCCCGCCCGCGGCGGCCTGGCGGCCTATGGAATGGTTCGTGGAGGACCGCAGGCCATTCCATAGCCGGGGGCTGATGGTCTTTGAGAAATGAATCCGCTCAACATTCTCATTGAAAGAGGGGTGTGGGGAAACCAGGTTTCCCCACACCCCCGCCCGCGGGAGGGTTTGGGAGGGCGCGGCCCTCTCGGGAAGCCCTCTGCTTCCCTTGCAGGACTCTGGGGCAACCAGGTTTCCCCGGCCCCCTACATTCCCGCCACGGTCTGCACCCGGCTGATCACCCCCAGAATCAGGTTCGGAAACAGGCCCACGACGATCAGCGGCACGACCGCCACGACCACCGCGGCCATGATGGCCGGCGGCGCCGGCAGGGGCGTCTCGCTGGGCGGCGGAGCGATGAACATGGCCCTGAGCAGCCGCAGGTAGTAGTAGAGGCTGATCAGGGTGGTAATGACCGCCACCACCACCAGCCAGCGCGCCCCGCCCTGCCAGGCGGCCATAAACACGTAGAACTTGGCGAAGAACCCCGCCAGCGGCGGGATGCCCGCCAGCGAGAGGATGCACAGCGTGAACAGCGTGGCCAGGCCCAGGTTCCGCCGCGCCAGGCCGTTGAGATCGGCGATCTCGTCGCCCCCGACGATCAGGTTGATCGCCGCCAGCGCCCCGAAGGCCCCCAGGTTGGTCAGGGTGTAGACCACCAGGTAGTACAGCAGCGCCGCCGCGCCCTGGTCGCGGTCGAAGGGCTGCGGCGCGGCCCAGGCCACCAGCGCCAGCAGCGCGAAGCCGGCGTGGGCCACGCTCGACCAGGCCAGCAGACGCTTGGCGTTTGTCTGCGGCAGGGCCGCCAGGTTGCCCACCACCACCGTGAGCAGCGCCAGGAAGGCCACCAGACTGGTCCAGCCGCTCAGGTCGGCCAGGCTGGCCCCCCCGCTGAGCGAGGGGAAGGCCGTGGTGAGCAGCCGCAGGAGCAGGATGAAGCCGGCCGCTTTTGAGGCCGTGGAGATAAAGGCCGTGATCGGCGTCGGCGCGCCCTGGTAGACGTCGGGCGCCCAGCCGTGGAACGGCACGGCCGCCACTTTGTAGCCCACCCCGGCGATCACGAAGACCATCCCCAGGGTCAGCAGCGCGGAACCGGCGCCGGCGTCGCTGGCCAGTGCGGCGATGCGCCCGAACTGCGTCAGGTCATTGGCCGTCACGTTCCCCGCCAGGGCGCTGGCCGCGTAGCCGTAGGCCAGGCTCATCCCGTAGAGCAGGATGCCCGATGACATCGCCCCGAAGAGAAAGTACTTCATCCCGGCTTCAGACGAGCGGGCGTCGTTGCGGAAGTAGCCCGCCAGAATGTACAGCGGAATGCTCGTCAGTTCCACCGCCAGGTAGGCCATGATGAACTCGGTGGCCCCGGCCATCAGACACATGCCCAGGGTCGAGAAGAGGATCAGGGCGTAGAACTCGGCCGGATGGGCGCTCGGGCGGTAGTCCAGGCACAGCAGGCTGGCGATGAAGGCCGCGCCGATGAAGGTGAGCCGGGCGATCATGGTCAGGTGGTCGGTGGCGAAGGCGCCGCTGACCGGCGCGCCGCCAGGGCCGCCGCTCTGCAGGTTGCGCAGGATGGTGATCAGCCATTCAAGCGCCGCGTTGCCGATCGGCCCCTGCAGGGCGCGCGTGCCGGGCACATAGGCGCTCTGCAGCAGGGCGATCACGAACACCAGCCCCAGCCCGATCGCCGTCAGCGAGGCCGAGGAGCGCACCCGCTCCAGTTGCGCCTCGGGGGTGCGGCCCCATTTCTCGAAGATGTCCGAGCCGAGCACGAGCAGCGCCAGCACCAGCAGCAGGATCTCCGGCAACAGCCGCGGGATATCGGTGATTTGAAACACCAGTCACTCCTTCGGTGCCTTTCAGGATCGGGCCTTCCGACCTGACACCCCCACCCCTCCACCCCTCCACATACCCGGGTCCTACCGTCCCGCCACTGCCACCCCGCTGAGCTGGGCCACCACCGGCTGCACCCCGGCGCTGATCAGTTCGGTGAGGATGGCCGGGTAGATCCCCACCACCACCAGGATCACCGCCAGAATGATCGCGCCGGTGCGCTCCTGCCAGGTCAGCGCGGGCAGTTTGAAGAACTCGGGGTTCTTCACCTCCCCATCGAAGGTGGCCCAGACCGCGCGGAGAATATAGGCCCCGGTGACGGGGATGGAGATGGCGGCGATGACCGCGATCAGCGGGTAGCGTTCCCACACTCCCAGGAAGATGGTAAACTCGGCCCAGAAGCCGGCCAACCCGGGCATGCCCATAGACGACAGGCCGCCGAGGATGAACATCCACGCCGCGAAGGGCATCACCTTCCGCAGACCGCCGAGTTCGGGCAACTGGCGCGTGTGGGTGCGCTCGTAGATCATGCGCCCGACCACGGCGAAGAACAGCGCCGTCATAATGCCGTGGGCGAACATCTGCAACACTGCGCCGGTCATCGCCAGTTGGGTGGCGGCGGCCAGCCCCATCAGCACCAGGCCCATATGGCTCACCGACGAGTAGCCGATGATGAACTTGGCGTCGCGCTGGGCCATGGCGATCGTCGCTCCGTACACGACGTTGAAGATGGTCAGCACCGCGATGATCGGCAGCCAGAGGTTCGCCCCCACCGGCATCAGCCACATCGCGGCGCGAATGCAGCCATAGGCCCCCAGCTTCATCAGCACCCCGGCGTGGAGCATGCTCACCGCCGTGGGCGCCGCCACGTGTCCCGTGGGGCTCCAGGTGTGGAAGGGGAACATGCCCGCCAGCACCCCGAAGCCCGCGAACATCGGCAGGAAGAAGATGCGCTGCATGTCGCCCGCCAGGGTCACGCTGCGCGAGAGGACGAGCATGTCGAAGGTGCGCAGCCCCGAGCCGAAGTACAGCCCGAGCATGCCGATGATCGCCAGCGCGCTCCCGGCCATGAGGAACAGGGTGAGTTTCATCGCCCCGTACTCTTTGCGCGTGCTGCCCCAGACGCCGATCAGCAGGTACATCGGCAGCACCGCCAGTTCGTAGAAGACGAAGAAGAGGAACAGGTCGAGGGCGACGAACACCCCGTACACCCCGGTGGTCAGCAACAGCAGCAGCACCCAGTACTCTTTGACCCGCTCCTCGATGTTCCAGCTCATCAGCGCGCCGGTGAAGATCACCACGCCATTGAGCACCAGCATCGGCAGGCTGATCCCGTCCACCCCCAGCAGGTAGAAGATGCCGAGTTGGGGCATCCACTCCAGCCGCTCGATGAACTGGAAGCCTCCCCGCAACGGGTCGTAGGCCAGCCAGACGAGGAGGGAGAGCGCGAGCGAGATCAGGGCGAAGATTGCCCCGGTCCAGCGCATGGCCTCGGCGTGCCGTTTGGGGGTGAGCGCGATGATGGCGGCAGGCACGACCGTGCTGAGCCAGATCAGGCTCAACCAGGGGATGGTGGTCGGAAGGGTGAACAGGCCCATAACTGCTTTCAAGGGAGCGCGCGCTCCCGCTATGGGCGCGGCGCGCCCGCGCATACGGTCAACTCAGCGCCCGCTGAAACACGGCGACGAGCTGCGTGGCGGTGGTGTTCGCCAGGTTCATCAACGGCCCCGGATAGACGCCGATCAGCAGCAGCAGCGCCAGCAGGGGCATCATGGTCCAGAACTCGGCGGGCCGCAGGTCGGCCAGGCCCCGCCAGCGTTCGTTGAGCGGCCCCAGGAAGAGGCGCTGGAACATCAACAGCAGCGCCAGGGCGGTGACGATCAGCCCGATGGTCGCCAGGGCGGTGAAGAGCGGCAGGGTCGCCCAGGCCCCGCGAAAGATGAAGAACTCGCCCACGAAGCCGGCCAGTCCCGGCAGGCCCAGGTTGGCGAACATGGCCGTGCCCATCACCCCGGCGAAGGTGGGCGCGATCACCCGCAATCCGCCGAAATCGTTGAGGCTCCAGGTGTCCGTCCGCGCGTGCAGCGCGCCGGCCAGGTAGAACAGGGCCGCCGTGGAGAGACCGTGGGCCACCAGTTGCACCACCACGCCGTTGAGGGCGATGGCGCGGCTGTCCTGGGCGGCGCCGCCGGGCAGCGCCGCGGCGGCGGCGATGCCGAGCATCACGTAGCCCATGTGGTTGATGGAGGTGTAGGCGATCAGCCGTTTGAGGTCCCCGCCCACGTTGGCGAGGGCGCCGAACGCGCCGGCAACGATCCCCACCAGGGCCAGGGCGCCCATCACCGGCGCGAAGTACTGGCTGGCATCCGGCACGAAGGGCAGCATGATCCGCAACATGCCATAGGCGCCCATCTTGCTCATCACCGCGCTGAGGAGGATGCTGCCCGCCACCGGGGCCTCGGCGTAGGCGTCGGGTAGCCAGGTGTGGAAGGGCCACACCGCCAGTTTGATGGCGAAGGCGATGAAGATCGCCCAGAAAGCGATGCTGGTGTAGAGCAGCGGGTAGCGCCCCAGGGCGTTCGCCACGCCGAGTTGCTCCATGTAGGCGAAGAGGATGTCACGGAACGTCCCCGTGACCCCCTCCACCGGCAGGCCCTGGCCCAGCCGCCCCAGGGCGATCAGGTCGAAGCTGGGGAAGCCTGCCTGCCGCACCGACAGGTAGATGACCTGGAAGAGCAGCAGCATGCCGATCGAGCCGGCCATGGTGTACACGAAAAACTTGAAGGCGGCGTAGCGCCGGTTCTCGCGCCCCCAGAGCTGGATGAGGAAGTAGGCCGGCACCAGGCTGAACTCCCAGAAAATGAAGAAGAAGAAGAAGTCCAGCGCGACGAAGTAGCCCAGCATCGCCGCCTGGAGCAGCAGCAGCAGGGCGTAGTGGGCCTTCGCCCGGTCGGTGAGCCGCCACGAGGCTAGCATGGCCACCGGGGCGATCGCCACCGTCAGCAGCACCAGGGGCAGGCTCAACCCGTCCACCCCCAGGAAGTAGTCTACCCGGACGGCCTGGATCCAGGGGATCTTCTCGACCAGTTGCACCGCGCCCTGGCCCGCGGCGCTGGCTGTGGGGTCAAAGCGCGACCAGACCACCAGCGCGATGGCCAGGGGCACGCCCGTCCACGCCGTCGCGCCGAGGCGCGTGACCCGGTCGTCGAGGCGCAGCGCGGCGGCCAGCCCCACCAGCGCGATGCCCAGCAGCGGCGAGAGCACCAGCAGCGTCAGCCACGGCACGCCGTCGGGTGAAGGGATCAGGTATGCGGGCAGATCCATAGATGCGTTCCTGATGTGAACATAGGCACTCGGAGAGGGGTGTGGGAAAACCGGGTTTCCCCACATCCCCGCCCGCGGGAGGGTCTGGGAGGGCGCAGCCCTTGCGCAGGGGTCTGGGGAAACCGGGTTTCCCCAGACCCTCCCGAAGGGGCGCGCCATCTTTCGCCCCCGCGGGCGCCCCGGCATCACCGCCGCAACACATACAGATAAAACACCGCCAGCACCACCACCCCGGCAAAAACGTACCCCACATAATCCTGGGCCCTGCCGGTCTGCGCGCGGCGGGTGTTTTTGCCCGTCGCCACGGTGCCGCCGGCCAGCGCGTCGGGGCCGTCGTTGAACAGGGTGTCGTCCACGATGAAGTTGAAGCGCCCCACGAACAGGGTGATCTGGCCGATGCCGTCAATGACGCGATTGAGGATCTGGTCAATGAAGGCCCAGAACAGGGCCAGCAGCGCCACCAGGCGCCCAAAACTGGCCTGGTAGAGTTCGTCCACCCGGTACTTCTCGTTCAGCAAGCGGAACAGCCCCGGCGCGCGCGTCGCCAGCGGGTCGGTATCACCGGCGCGGGTGAAGGCCCCGGCGTAGAACGTCCACCCCGCCGCGATGCCGCCCAGCGCCACCAGCAGCGAGATGCCCGCCACCAGAGGGCTGAAGGGCAACGCCTCCTGGCCCCACAGGTCGCTCAGCCAGTGGCCGCCGGGAATGGCGAAGGGCATGTTGAAGAAACCCGCCGTCACCGCGAAGGCGGCCAGCGCCACCAGGGCGGCGGTCATGGTCGGGTCCTCGTGCCAGTGGATGCCGTGGCCTTCCTGGTGCGCGGCGTGATGCGCGGCCTTGCGGGGCGCCTCGGAGTTCTCGAACACCACCGGGTGCTCGCCGCGAAAGTTTCCGAAGAACACCAGGCGCCACTGGCGGGTCATGTAGAAGGCGGTGAGGAACGCCGTAACCGTCAACACGCTGAAGACGATCCAGTGCCCGCCCTTGAAGGCATCCGCCAGGATCTCGTCCTTGCTCCAGAAGCCGGCGAAGGGCGCCACGCCGGCCAGGGCCAGGTAGCCAACGGTGTAGGTCCAGAAGGTCCAGGGCAGATGGGCGCGCAGCCCGCCCATATTGCGAATGTCCTGGGCGGTCTGCTGGGCGGCGTACTCATCGTGGTGATGGATGCGCTCGATGGCCGGCGTGGCCTCCATGGCATGGATGACCGAGCCGGAGCCGAGGAACAGCAGGGCCTTGAAGAAGGCGTGGGTCAGGAGATGGAACAGCGCGGCGACCCAGCCGCCGATGCCCAGGGCCGCGACCATGAAGCCCAGTTGCGAAAGCGTCGAGTAGGCCAGAATACGCTTGATGTCGTACTGCGCCACGGCGATGGTCGCGGCGAAGAAAGCCGTGAAGGCCCCGATGAAGGCCACCACCCCCAGGGCCGCGCCGCCGTCGGCCAGGAAGATGGGATAGGTGCGGGCCACCAGGAACACGCCCGCCGCCACCATCGTGGCCGCGTGGATCAGCGCCGACACCGGCGTCGGACCCTCCATCGCGTCGGGCAGCCAGACGTGCAGGGGGAACTGGGCCGACTTGCCGATGGTGCCGCAGAAGAGCAGCAGCGCGATGCCGGTGGCGTGGCTCAGCCCGAAGAAGCCCCGTTCGGCGCCGATGCGCTCCAGAAAGGCCGGGTTGAAGATCTCCCCCTCGTTGACCCCCAGGGTCAGACTGCCGGCCTGGGTGTAGAGGTAGACCAGGCCCAGCAGCATCAACACGTCGCCGATGCGCGTGACGATGAAGGCCTTGATCGCCGCGCGGTAGGCCTGCGGGCGCTCGTAGAGGAAGCCGATCAGCAGGTAGGAGCAGAGGCCCATAATCTCCCAGGCCATGAAGAAGAGCAGGAGATTATCGGCCATACACATCAGCAGCATCGCCGCGGTGAAGAGCGAGATGAAGCTGAAGAAGCGGCTCTGGCGGGCATTGGCGGCCATGTAGCCCAGCGAGAAGAGGTGGATGCAGGTCGCGGTGATCGTCACCATCGCCAGCATAGCCGCCACGGGGGTATCTACATAGAGACCCATCGCGAACACGCTGCTCCCCGTGGGCGCCCAGGCGATGCGCTGCACCAGGTTCGGCTCGGGGAAGGCGAAGGCCCCGTGCTGCTCACCCTTGCCGTGCTCCCCGGCGGCGCCGTGCTCCTCCGCGCCGTGGTCGCCGGCCAGGCTCACCACCTGCCCCTCGCGCAGCGCCAGCCCCTGTGCGCTCGCGGCGAGCAGACCCACGGCCAGCGCCGTCGCCAGCAGCATGAGGGCGATGGCCGTCCAGCCGCTGGCAGGCTTGCTGTGGCGCAGGGGCGTAAAGGTGATCAGCGCGCAGCCGAGCAACGGCAGCGCCGGGATGAGCCAGGCCAGTTGGAGAAAGAGAGCCATCGCTTAGCCCTTCAACGAATCGACCGCGTCGGCATTGACGGTGAGCCAGTTACGATAAATGGCGATGACCATCGCCAGGCCCACGGCGGCTTCGGCGGCGGCGACGCAGATGATGAAGATGGCGAAGGTCTGCCCGGTGATGAAGCGCGGCTCCAGGTAGCGCCAGAAGGCCACCAGGTTGACATTCACCGCGTTGAGCATCAACTCGATGCCCATCAGCACCCCGACCAGGTTGCGCCGCGAGAGGGCGCCGAACAGGCCGATGCAGAACAAGGCCCCGGCGACGACGAGCACTGCCTCGAGTGGAACCGCGGCCGTCATTGTTGCGCCTCCCCTTCACTGATCGGCGCGGCCCGGGGCGCGGGCGCCGGTTCGCCCGCCGGAGCCTCCATCGGCGCCGGTTGCGCCAGCCGCTTGCGGAGTTCGTGCTCCTCGGCCAGGGTGAGCACCCGGCGGCGGCGGGCGCGCTCCTCGAAGGCGATCACGATCGCGCCGATCAGCGCCACCGTGAGCAGCACGCCGGCCACCTGGAACTGCAACAGAAACTCGTAGACGAAGGCGCGCCCCAGTTCGGCCACCCCGTCCAGCGGCTCGGGCGTGCCGGGAGGACCGGGCGGCGCGGGGAGGTTCCAGGCATGCGAGATAATGGTCGGGACGATGGCCACGGCGAAGAGCAGCGCGCTGATCGCCGCGGTGAGCCAGAGGCGCCACCCGCCCACCAGTTGTCGCACCCCCTCGCCGGTTACCTGGCGCGTCAGCATGATCGCGAACAGAATGAGAATGGAGATCGCGCCCACGTAGACCAGCACCTGCACCACCGCCAGGAACTCCGCCTCGAGCAGCATGTACAGCGCGCCGACGCCGAAGAAGCAGGCGATCAGCCACAAAGCTGCGTGGATGACGTTGCGCACCGTCACCACCATCACCGCCGCGCCGACGACCAGGGCCGCGATCAGCCCGAAGATGATCTGGATGACCGTTGCCATACCCCCCCTACCGCAGCGTGGCGGTCAGCGTGTCGCGGTACTCATCGAGGTCAATCCGGCCCTGCCCGGCTTGCGCGGCGGCAAAGATGCGCGCGAGCGCGATGTAGGCGCCGACGTTCACCGCCAGGGTCACGACGAAGGCCACGCCCCAGCGCAGGATGGGCGCCCAGCTCTGGGTGAAGGTGATGCCCTGCTCCGGCCCCCAGCGCAGCAGCGCGACCCAGATCGCCGCGCTCACGATGTTCACCAGGGTGAGCGGAATGAGGAACTTCCAGCCAAAGTCCATCAACTGGTCCACCCGCAGCCGTGGGAAGGCCCCCCGCACCCAGACCATGACGAAGAAGAAGGCGTAGGTTTTGGCCAGCAGGTAGAACACCCCCAGGAAGCCGGCCAGGACGTTGAACACCCAGTTGCCGTCGGGGTTGGCCGGCGAAATGGCCTGGGCGTACAGCCAGTTCACCCCGGGACCCTGCCATCCCCCGAAGAAGATCACTGCGGCGATGGCGCAGAGGAGAAAGTTCAGCACGTACTGGGCCAGATAGAACAGGCCGAACTTCATGCCGCTGTACTCGGTCATGTACCCGGCGACGATCTCCGAGTCGGCTTCGGGAATATCGAAGGGCGTGCGTTCACCTTCGGCCAGGGCGGCGATGAAGAAGACGACGAAGGCCAGGAAGCCGACCGGCGTGAAGATGAACCAGCCCAGGCCCAGATCGGGGATGCCGGGCACATCGGCGCGGCTGATGAACAGGCCCGCCTGGGCCTCGATCACTTGCACCACCGAGAGCGTGCCCGTCAGCATCACCACCGCCAGCAGGCTCAACACCGCGGGAATCTCGTAGCTCACCATCTGGGCCACGGCGCGCATGGCCCCCAGCAGCGCGAACTTGTTGCTCGACGCCAGGCCGGCCATCAGCAGGCCCACCGCGCTGATCGACGAAATGGCGAAGAAGAACAGCAACCCCACACTGAGATCGACCGGCACCATCCCCGGACCCCAGGGCAGCACGGCGAACATCAGCATGGTCGGGGCGACCACCACGCACGGCGCCAGAAAATGCACCCACTTATCGGCGGCGGCGGGAACGATATCCTCCTTGGTGAACATCTTCACGCCATCGGCGATAGGCTGGAACAGCCCCGCCGGGCCGACCCGGTTCGGGCCGATGCGGTCCTGCATCCGCGCGATGGCGCGCCGCTCATAGTAGGTCAGGAAAAGCATCTGCAGCGGCGCGATCACAAACAGCAGGGTCGTGACGGCGAGGTGGCTGATCAGCGCGATGACCCAACCGGGCCAACCCAACCCGAGCGCGCGATTGAGGAGCGCATCAATGATATCGTACATAACAAGTCACTCACTCGTCTGTGAACTACGTTGTTCGTTATCCACTCATGCCATTTCGGATTTTAGATTTTAGATTTTAGGCATGTTTCAAAACCTGCGGTTTGCGCTTGACAGTCTGGCGGGGAGGTGTGGAGGGGCCAGGCCCCTCTACAGCCACCCCTGGGGTCCCGTGTCGAGGCGAACTGTCAAGTACGTTTGAAACATGCCTTAGCCGTCCATGCGGCTCCGCCGCACACCAATGGGATGAACATACTTTCTTGGGAGGGCAACGCCCTCCCACACCCTCTCGCGGGCGGGGGGAGGGGGAAACCCGGTTGCCCCATCCCCCTGCGTGCGGGCTGCGTCCTCCCACACCCTCTCGCGGGCGGGGGGAGGGGGAAACCCGGTTGCCCCATCCCCCTGCGTGCGGGCTGCGTCCTCCCACACCCTCTCGCGGGCGGGGGGAGGGGGAACCTGGTTCCCCCATGGTCACGTGAGACGGTCATGCGCATGGCGCACCACGCCGCGATGACCATGCCCTGGGAGCGCGGGCGGGACGCCCGCGCCACGGCTCCGCGGGCACGGCACCGGCCCCCGCCCTGACCCTCCCCCACTGGGGGCGAGAACCCGGCTCCTCCCCCCAGCGGGGGGAGGCTGGGAGGGGGGCAGAACCCGGCGCACGATGATCACCTCAGCCGTCCATGCGGCTTGCGACGCACACCGCCGCGATGAACATACGGTTGTTCCTGGGAGGGCGCAGCCCTCCCAAACCCTCCCAGGGGCCGGGGCCTGGGTGTGCGGGCCTCCGGCCCGCGTCCGCTGAGGGATGGGGAAACCCGGTTTCCCCACCTCCCTCGCTGAGGGCGTATGTTCACGTTAGCCCCACGGCACACGGGCGAATACCGGTTGAGATCCTTGGTCTTCATCAGCCTTGGGTTATGCAGTGCAACGCCGGCCAGCGCGGGCGAGAGCGGCACTACCACAGACTACTCGCCCTGCTGTTCCGCCGCCTTTTTGGCGGCATTCCTGGCGCGGATGGCGGCCAGGCGCGCGGCCTTCTCATCGGCGGGCGCGGCGCCCGTTCCCGTGGCGGCCTCCCCTGAGGGCGCAGCGGTGTTGGCGGCAGGAGGGTGTTCGACGGCGGCCTCAGATGCGGGCGCAGTATCCGGCGCGCCGTCGGCGCCTTTGGTAGCGGCATTTTTGGCGCGGATGGCGGCCAGGCGCGCGGCCTTCTCATCGGCGGGCGCGGCGTCGGGCGCGGGCGCGGCGGCGGGGGCCTCGCCCGCCTGTCTGGCGGCATTTTTGGCGCGGATGGCGGCCAGGCGCGCGGCCTTCTCATCGGCGGGCGCGGCGTCGGGCGCGGGCGCGGCCGCGCCGCCGCCCTTCTTCGCCGCGTTGGCCGCCTTGATCGCCGCCAGTTTCGCCGCCTTCTCCTCGGGGGTCAGTTTACGGCCCTCGGCGGGCGCAGCGGCAGGCGCTTCCTGCGCCGCGGCGGCGGCGGCGGCGGCTGCGGCGGCCTCGAGTTCGCGCCGGCGCGCGGCGATCTTCTCGGCGAGATTGGGCGCCATGCCGATCACGTCGGGGCGGCGCTTGATGTTGCCCTGCAACTTCTTCATCGCCCCCTCGCGCACCTCGGCCCACATCGTCGGCGCGATGCGCTCGTAGTACGAGATCGGGCGGTTCAACTGCTCCTTGAAGACCGTCAGCCTTCGGTGATCGGCGGTGGAGAGTTCGAACTCGTGGTCCATCTTGATCGCGTCGAAGGGGCAGACCTCCGCGCAGAAGCCGCAACTCATACAGGCGTCGTACTCGATCACGAACTCGGCCACGGCCGGCACCGGCTTGCCGGTGGCCGGGTCCTTAGCCTGGGTCATATGAATGACCTGGGGCGGGCAGATGCGTTCGCACTGGAAGCACGAGGTGCAGAGTTCATGGCCCGTCTCCTCGTCGTAGAGCAGGATGGGCATATTGCGATAGGCTTCGGGCAACTTCGGGCGTTCCTCGGGGTACTCGAACGTAAAGACCCCATGAATGTCATGAAAGCCCTGGTTCTTGCGGAACGACCCGGCCCAGTGCTTCCAGACCACCGCCATACCGTCGAGCAGGCCCAGGCCGGGGATGCGGCGCGCCGCTCGCTGCCCGCGCTCGACCGTCACAATCTGACCCCGTTCGATCTTGACCGTCATGGCATGCTATTTCTAGTCCAGTTCCAGGCGACCCGTTCGGGCATCGGCGCCTGGCCGTGGATGTTGCCAGTTCAGGGGGAAGGGCGGAAGGCGCCGTACTCCGCACATCCGTTGGTTCCGCTCGCGGCGGGCGCGCGCCCCGGGGCGGAAGGGGAGGGCGGCGAGAATGCGCCTTCCCGCGCCCCTCCGAACTCAGACAAGATTCACAGGACGCTCACCGTTCGCAGCGTTCCGTCCCCCTCCCAGACCCCCCCGCTGGGGAATGAGCCTGGTTCCCTCCCCCAGCGGGGGGGAGGATGAGCGAGGGGGCGGTTCGGCGCGAGACTGTGCCATACGGCATAGCCCTGCTGAAACCATGCCTCAGCGATCGACCTCGCCCATCACAATATCAATGCTACCCAGAATAACCACCACATCGGCCACCTTGTAGCCCCGGCACATATCGCCGAGGGGGGTAAGGTTGATGAACGAAGGCGCGCGCACCTTGTAGCGATAGGGCTTTGGACTGCCATCGCTCACCAGGTAGAAGCCCAGTTCGCCCTTGGGCGACTCGATCCGCGCGTAGGCATCGCCAACGGGAGGGCGCACATTCTGGCGCGCCCTGGGGTTGATATGGCCGCCTCTGGCATCGGGCAGTTGCTCGACGATCTGCTCGATAATGCGCTTGCTCTGGCGCATCTCCTCGATGCGCACCAGGAAGCGATCATAGACATCGCCGACCGAGCCGACGGGGATGTCGAAGTCGAAGCGGTCGTAGACACTGTACGGCTCGGCCTTGCGGATGTCGTAGGGCACCCCCGAACCGCGCAGCACCGGGCCGGTGACGCTATAGGCCAGGGCCAGTTCTTTGGGGAGGATGCCGATGCCCTCCGCCCGTTGCATCAGGATCTCATTCTCGCGCAGCAGCCGTTCGAGTTCATCCACGAAGGCCGGCATCGCCACCAGCAATTCCTTCAATTTCGGCATAAACTCCGGCGGCAGGTCGCGCACCACCCCGCCGAAGCGGAAATAGTTGCACATCATGCGCGCGCCGGAAGCCATCTCGAAGAGATCGAGAATCTTCTCGCGTTCGCGCATCCCGAAGGCCAGTTGGGTCTGCCACATCCCCATATCATTGATCAAGAAGCCCAGGGCGCCGGCGTGGTTGAGGATGCGCGTCAACTCGACCATCAGCACGCGAATGTACTCGGCTCGTTCGGGGACCTCGATGCCGGCCAGTTTTTCCACCGCCATCGCGTAGGCCTGGTTGTTGGCCATCGAGTTGAAATAGTCGAGCCGGTCGGTGTAGGGCATGTTCTGCAGATAGGTGTTCTGCTCGGCGATCTGCTCGTGATTGCGGTGGAGATAGCCAAACACCGGCTTGAGATCGATGATCGTCTCGCCGTCAACCGTCACGAGCATGCGGAACACGCCATGGGTGGACGGGTGTTGCGGGCCGATGTTGATCTGGAGTTCTTCGGTCTTGAACATGGTGCTATTTCCACACCCTCACTCATCCGCGCCGATATACTTGTCGCCCTGCTTGGGGAAATCTTTGCGCATCGGCCAGCCCTCGAACTCGTCCCACATATAGATGCGCCGGAGGAAAGGATGGCCGGTAAAGATTATGCCGAAGAGGTCGAAGGCCTCGCGTTCGTGCAGATTGGCTCCCGGCCAGTATGGCGTCAGCGAGGGCACTTCCGGTACGTCGCGCGGGACGCGCACCTTCAGCACCAGACCGTCGCCCCCCTCGATGGTGTAGAAGCGATAGACCAGTTCAAAGATCCCATCGGCCAGGTAGTCAACCACGGCGATATCGGAGAGAAAGGCGTAGCCGAGCGTATCGCGCAGGTAGAGCGCCGCCTCGACCAGGCGCCCGGCCGCCACCACCGTATCGCCGGTGACGAAGAGCGCCGGTTGCGGGCCGTGGGCCGGGGGCGGGGCGACGCGCAGCGGGGTAGGCTCCAGCACCGCGCCGGGCAGATCGCGGGCCATGCGTTCGCGCAGTTCTTCGGGGCTAAGCCTGGGCATCGCCGACCTCGTTCCGCTTCAGATCGTCCACCGCGATCTCCGGGGCCACGCCCCGCGCCTTGAGGATGTTCTCCAGCTCCACCGTCGCATCCATGATCGGGAAGGTGCGCACAACCTCGGGGTGTTCGATCTGCCCGCTGCGCCGTTCGCCGTGCTCGGGCGAAGTGTACGGACTGACCAGCGGCAAGCCGCCCACCGGGTCAATCAACTTCCCATCCACCTCCAGCCCCTGCGCGCCGAAGGCGGGCACAGGGAAATCGCTGGTCTGCGGCTTTTCGCCCTCGCCATACCAGCGCACGCGCCCGAGTTTCTGCCGGTCGATCTGCTCCTGGAGGGTCATCAGCGCGTGCAACAGGGCCTCGGGGCGGGGCGGGCAGCCGGGCACATAGACATCCACGGGGATGAGCAGGTCAATGCCGCGCAGCACGTTGTAGCCATCACGAAAGGGACCGCCCGAGGTGGCGCAGGCGCCCATCGAAATCACGTAGCGCGGCTCGGCCATCTGGTTGTAGAGCCGCACCACCTGAGGCGCCATCTTCTTGGTGACCGTGCCGGCGACGATCATCAGATCGGCCTGCCGCGGCGACGCGCGGAACAACTCGGCCCCGAAGCGCGCCACATCGTAGCGGCTCAGCCCGAAGGCCATCATCTCGATGGCGCAGCAGGCCAGCCCGAAGGCCATGGGCCAGATCGACGAGCGCCGGCCCCAGTTGTAAAAGCGGTTGAGCGTGGAGAGGAAGATGCCCTGCCGCTCCAGGTCAAGCTGAATCTCGTGCTCACTCATAGCTGCGAACGGACCGGAGGGCCGCGCATTGCGCGCCAGGACGGCCGCGTGGCGCGGCGCCCGTCGATCTGGGACCCGTCCTCCTCCGATCCTATACCCATTCTAGGGCGCCTTTGCGCCATTCATAGATCAGCCCGGCGGTCAGAATGATCAGGAACACCGCCGCAGCCGTGAAGCCGTAGAGCCCGAGCTGGTTGAAGGCGACCGCCCAGGGGTAGAGGAAGACGACCTCGATATCGAAGATCACGAAGGCCAGGGCGTAGAGGTAGTACTGCACCTTGAACTGCACCCGGAGATCGCCGATGGCCTCCAGGCCGCATTCGTAGGTTGATTGCTTGATCGGCGTCGGCCGTTTGGGGCGCAGAAAGTAGGCCAGCACCAGGGGCGCCAGAGGGAAACTCACCGCGGCGACGCAAAAGATGGCAATGAAGGCGTAGTTTGCGAGCATGGCCGTCCTGACCCTCTCTGGCGCGGTCTCCGTGTGGAACGGCGCAAGTATAGCATAGTTTTGAACGTACGCGCAAACGTCACCTTTGCGAAAATCCGCATCGCAAAGGGGCGCATGCCCTCTTGCGATGCAGATCACAAGGGAATTACACCATTGCCTTCGGGGAATGTTGGCCCGGCTATGCGGTCAGCAGCTTCAACTCCACCCGCCCGACCCGGATGACGTCGCCGTCGTGCGCCTCGGTGCTGGCGCGAACCTCGAAGCCGTTCAGGTAGGTGCCGTTGGTGCTGTTGAGGTCCTCGAGCTGCCACACGCCGTCGCGCCATTGCAGCCGGGCATGTTCAGCCGAGAGGAAGGTGTCGTTGAGGGAGATGTCGGCCTCGGTGCTGCGACCGATCACGGTGATCGGCGCCAGGGGGAAGCTCTTGCCCACGGGAATGCCTGTCTGCCCGGCGGAGACCACCACCAGTTGCCCGTACTGGCTTGCCGGGGCCGGCGCGGGCCCGGCCCAGCGGAGGTCGCGGGCCACCACGCGCAACACCTGCCAGAGGAAGAAGTAGAGCAGGAACACCACCGCGACGCGCAGCAGGAGGAGGAGCACCCCGATGGAGAGATTGGCGATGTCGAACATCTAGCTATCTCGAAAGGTCAACTCCAGGCCGCCGAGGGAGATCGTGTCGCCGTCACGCAGGGCGGTTTCGCTGACGCGCGCGCCGTTGACGAAGGTGCCGTTCGTGCTCCCGAGATCGGTGATCCAGAAGCGCCGTTGCCGGTAGCGCAACTGGGCGTGGTGGCGCGAAACGCGGCTATCTTCGAGGATCACGTCGTTGCTGAGACCGCGCCCGATGGCGATGGCGGTGCTTTCCAGGGGGATCGAGCGCGGGCCTTCGGGCGTCTGGAGCAGCAGCAGGGCGTGGTTCTTGCGCGCCGGCGGCGCGGCGCCGGACGGCGGGATCACCTGGGTGGTTTCGGCGCCCTGGCTGCTGGTCATCTCCGCGACGACCTGGATGGAGCGTTTCGGCACTGCGGCGTCTTCCGCCAGAACCACCCGGGGGTGCTCGAGCATGGCAAAGCCGCGCTCCTGGGCCAGTTCGCTCAGGTAAGTGGCCATTTCCTGTTCGAGTTGCCCCCGCACCGGCTCAAAGGCGGCGAAATCCTGCGGGTTCAGGTAGGCGCGGTAGAAACTCGGCACGATCACGCGCCTGACGCTGATGGATTGCTGGCTCTCCATGGCCCGCTCCAGGCGCCGGGCGATCTCCACCGGCTGCACCGGGCTGCGGAAGAGCCGCGCTACCGACCCCTCCACCAGTTGCTCCATAAAATGTTCAAAGCGGCTCAGCGCCGACATGGTTGTCGCTCCTTTGATGCGCCGGTGCAGGCGGCTTCCCCCTGCCCGATGGAAGGCCGCTGCCGCGCGCCGGGTGGAGGAGGGTGGGGCATCCGTACGTGTTCACATGCCTCCTGGGAGCGAGGGCATCTTGCCCTCGGAGACGCGACGCGGGCGGGACGCCCGCGCTCCCAGGGGCGTGGGTTGCCCCAGGTGTGAACAGTTGTGGGCACCCGTGGTTCCCCCTGCCCCTGCCCGATGGAAGGCTGCGCCCTCTCGGAAAGCCTGCGCCCGGTCACGGGCGTGGTTTCACCGGCTCGCCCAGATAGATCGGCTCCAGGGTCACCAGATCATCACGCTCCCCATTGACCAGGCGTTGCCACGCCAGTTCGGCCAGAAAGGCCGGGCGGCGCAGGTTGGCCGCCGGGCGCGGAAAGAGTGCCCGCGGGCCAAGCGCCCGCTGGATGCGGGCCACCGCGCCCTCGTCCAGGTCGCCGCAGAACAGGCCCCGGTCCTCAACCTCGGCGCAGAGTTCCTCCAGGGTCACGTTGCGATCCGGCTCGCGGCGCGTCGGGTCGGCATCGAACCGAAACGCCGCCGTCGCGAAGCGGTCGCGTCCCAGGCGGATCAACGGGTAGATCGGCGTCCCGGCCTGGGCGTGCTGGTAGGCCAGGGCTTCCAGGGTGCTGATCCCCAGCAAGGCCAGCCCGCCCGCCAGGGCCAGGCCCTTGGCCACGCTCATGCCCACCCGCAGGCCGCTCCAACTCCCCGGCCCCAGGGCCACCCCGACCGCCCGCAGCGCCCCGCGCTCCACCCCGGCGTAGCCGAGCAGCCGGTCGAGTTGCGGCAGCAGTTGGGCGGTGTGGTTGCGCCCCGACTCCCAGACGCACTCTGCCAGCGGCCCGCGCCCGTCGTACAGCGCGATCCCCGTGAGACTGGTCGCCGTGTCGATTGCCAGCAACATGTCCGTATCTCGGCGCGTGGGGGAACCGGGTTCTCACCGCAGGCGCAGCCCTCCCAGACCCTCCCACCGGGTGAGGGGATGGGGAAACCAGGTTTCCCCCTACCCCTGCTCCAAAAGACTATAGATGGTCTTTGAATACATAATCCGCTCTAGCCCGCGCAGGCGGGCTTCGCATTCCGTGGCCGAGGGCTTTAGCCCCACGGCCAGCCCGGTATAGCGGATTAATTTCTCAAAGACCATAGTAAGTGTACAACCCGCGCAGGGTTGCCATGGTGATCCGCGCACCCGCCCGAGGCGCCGCTCACCCGTGGAACGCCGTCTCCTTGAACGCCGTGACCAGTTCGACGTAGCGCCGGCCGTGAGGC